>Ga0207108_1009_pt1 | contig 39309 bp, 31 predicted proteins | sample Alteio_BWMinHeat_76_FD_153562 | JGI IMG/M metagenome (GOLD analysis project Ga0207108, IMG submission 153562) | Enriched cells from forest soil in Barre Woods Harvard Forest LTER site, Petersham, Massachusetts, United States -... | ecosystem: Environmental > Terrestrial > Soil > Temperate forest >...
CCCACTGGTTCCACGATAGCGGTGGCGCCCCAAAGAAGCGCGCCAGGAATGGAAAACTAAAGTTAACAGTCGTGCAACTTATGATGAGGGTCGCCAAAACTCCATAAGGATGACGTTTGAGCTGCACTTTCTTGAGCCTAACATTATTTGCACGCTCCATCCTATCTCTGCATTCGCTTCATAGTAAAAGTTCTAGGTTTAATTGCTGTGCCAATTGGAGCGGTGTTACAATTAATTAGCACTTCAAGCGCAAAAAAAAACCTTGGTCTATAAGTGCGAGTGCGGGGACTTCATCATGATTAAGAGTGTTCGTAGGTCAAAAAGGCAACGGGGATATTCTCTTCCACAATTTTTGATTTCCATGGGAATCACGGCCATGCTGGCAGCGATCGTCATCGTAGGTGCGAAAAAAGGTTCCGATATTTTCAACAAAGAGAGCGCTAAATATCGCGCGGTGCGGGATGCAAATAACGTCAAACTTGACATCCGAAAAACATTGGCCAGAACGCCGCATAATTCGGGCGGATCCAATGTCGTTTATCCCTCGGTGCGTTGGGCGGTGACTCCGACGACACCAGCGTATTATGGTCTCGAATTGATTGCAGAGGTGAATGGTCAAATAGACGCACCCGTCCAAGTTCTGCTCGATGTCAATTCCACTCCCGGTTCTAGCGCCTCAGCCCCCCCTGCTAGCGCAACTCCAGATTCTAGCGGCTCAGATTTAGGAAGTGCTGCCCCTTCTGTCGGACTCGATGTGCTTTATCAGAAGGACAATGCCAACCCGAATCTTTGGAACTACGTCACGAAAATGTACCAGTATAAAAAATATTTTTACGCGACTAACAACTCCAAGCGCAACGCTTTGAAATTGACTGGCGGGACTTCGTTTTGCGGTGTGAATTGTCTTAAGGCGGTCATGGATGGAAGTAATTATACGCCTTCCGATTATTCAGGATATGCGACGAGTATCCGAGCCGCGGAAAAAATCGACTATTATGTGGATAGGTTTGGAAATCTGCATAAGTTGGTGGATGGTACTGCGGATACAATTTTGGCTTCGCATGTAACTCAGTTTGGAGCGGAATTTTCATTTACCAACAAATTAGCTGCTTCACAATGCAAGTTGCTGCCAGACAGTAATTGGTCGAACAATGACAGCTTGCATAAAGATGGATTTTGGGCCGCGACAAACAGCGGCGCCTCCATAACGTCGCAAATCGGCACTGTGAATTCTCATTATCAAAACGATTGCACTGGCTCCGCGAATCTTCCTTCGGGAAGCAACTGCAAGAAATGGGAATGCGTAGGTTGGCCAGATGTGGATCTCGTCCGAATTAAACTCGAGATCGATACAAAGACAGCGGTGCAGTCGGCCGATAATGTCGGAGCGGGCTTTGAGGTTAAAAATAACGATCTCATGTATGCCTCCACATTCGTTTCTGCTTATGGCCAAGGCGAAGTTTCTGGAGAGCTCGTTACAGGTTCAAACGTCAACAAAGCCTGTTTGAGTCGAGATACAGGAATGTGTAATTCTGCCTGCTCACAATATTATAACTCTACGGATCCATCGAGCCCCTGGTACATCAAGTTTGGAGACCCCACTTCTGATTTTTGCCAATGCGGTTACAAAGATGCCGGCACTGGCAAATTTTATCCTGCGGACTCTTACTGGAACGACGCCACTTATGGCATTCCAACTTACAATTCTACTGATGCCGCCCTGGTGACTCGATATGATCACTGCCGAAGGGCCTACAATTGTTTGGGAGGAACGGGTGCGAACGGCCCCGGAGGCAATTGGCTTCTCTGGCGAGGTGATCCCGCATGTTGGGCCGCTTATTATTGTTTCCAACCCAATGATCCGGCCAATCCCTACTATCGGTCTGGGGCTACTCCACGAGATACCACAGCGAATCCATTGACGGTTACCGAAATGGTGAATTGGAAGAGCGATTGCACGTCGAACCCCGCTCAGTGCGTGGTAGATGGAGTTGCGACAACTTCGAACAATCATCTTTTCTGCGGCTACGCCCCAACTGCTTGCGATAATTCCTACAATGCGTATGTGAATCCTGGTACTGCCATCACCGACTGGACCGACAAGTGTGCGTGCGAACTTTCAGCGCTGGATGAGGTGGGACATCTTCATATGGATAATCAGTGGTGGCAAATGTGGGATAACTATATCCGATGGGATTATATCTGTAAGAGTTCGCCGCAATTTAAATGCGGAACGGGGGCTGGCAGTGACTGGACGCGGAACAATCCCCGAAACAACCACTGGGACGGAGTAAAGTATCTGAATTTGCAGGGTGAGCAGGCTGGTCTCTGTGAGGCGATGGCTGTGGTGACACCTAACGCCCATACGTTCGCTCAAGGTTCCGCCGTCAATCAGGAGTTTCGCGTTTTGACCGACGATGCAACAACCGGCTACTATACGAATGCAGAAACCATCGGAAGTTTTCAGTTCCAGCTCAATGGACCGACCGTTCTTGATGCCATCGGTAGTCCGCCGGTGACGGTGCCAGCCGCTGGCGATCCACTCAACAACGCTGCCTTCGACCAATGCAAAGCAACGATTTGGTATAGCAGCTCCGGCTGTTGTATTAACAATGCTCAACCGAATTGGCCTGCAGATTACGATCCCAATTGGGCTGTCGACTGGCCGATTGTCAACGATCCTACGGGAAAACTAAAAACCTACTGCACAACTAACTACGGAACCGGGACGAATAATCTTTGGTGGAAAAATTGTGCCAATTTCACCGCGACGACGGCGTGGCCCAACAATTGGCCGTCCTTTTCGAATTCCACCTCGGGTGCAAAAGGTGATGAGATAAATTGGATACGACACTTAATCACCGGGGTGCCTTGGGGCAGTGCGCTTCCGCTTTGGTGTGGCGGCGCTCCGGGACAGGGCAGTGGTGCGCCAGTCAATACGCTTTGATTTTAGTATGTGAGAAGGAAAGAAAGGACATAAGATGTTCCAGATCAAGAGAACTACTGCACATCGAAAAACTTCGGGATTTGCACTTCTTCTCGTCCTTTTAGCGATTCTGATCTTTACAGGAATGGCGGCGGCCTACTTCAAATCCAGTCTCCGTTTCGAAGCAGACACAGAGGCAGAGAGCCTCAGACGCATTATGATTGCACGCGCTCGATCGGGTGTGGACAGCGTGCGAACTCAGGTTCTCCAACTTTTTCAAAACAACTTACCGACGGGAACCGGTCAATCACTTGTTTTTTCTTCAACTTCCAGTACAGCTGTAGCCAACCGCAACAGCGATCTCCTCGTTAACTCGATCGCGATTGCGAATATGAATGTGCCGCCTCCTTCAGAATCTTACGACGTTTCGTGCTATCAAGAAGGAAGACCTCCGGCTATCTCGTCGCACTGTACAACATCGAATACGACATGGCCAAAGTTCCTGAAGATCACTTATCGTGCGTTCGATATCGGCCGGGGTGTTTTGGTCGTGGACAAGGAAACTCTTGAAGTGACACCCGCGACTCTCAATCAATTCGCATATCTGGTCTTGGCGGCCGATCCCACGATTCCGACTATTTTCGACGGAGTCGTATTCACCGGGAATATGGGAATTTTCTTCGATTTTACAAAAGGTGGCTCAGCGAGCACGACGCATATGCGTTTTACAGGAAATAGTCCAACCGTGTTTACCGGGTTATTGGTCACCAATTTAACGAGTCAATCTAATCTCACCGTAGATTCGGGATCTCCGAATCCTGATTTCCAAAAAGGAGTGGCCTTCAATCACGCCGGTTTACAGGCATCTACGAATCAAACGTTTGGTGGACTTTCTGCGGCCGTAACTACCGCGAAGCTTCCTCCGTCGACGACGGCGGTGAATGGTTCGCCGTTTATAGTCAATGGAGTCAATATTGGCACCATCAATGTGGATACTTCTTTGGGTGCAGCGAAGGCATGTGAACCTTCTTGTGCAACCTATACCAGTCAAATTTATCTAGGCAGTACGACTGCTGGCGCCAATGCGGATCCCACAGCACCATGCTCCTTGAAAATTGCCGAAACTGCTAACTGGGATGATGGCACTAAGACGACCGTGACAGGAACTGTAAATACCACTGTCACGAACCGAGCGTTTTATATTCGCGGTAGCGCGAGAACAGTAGGATATTTACACGGTGATGGTACAACCAATAGCGTTCACTCCTCCACGGTCTGCCAAAATAATACTTTCATGGCACAAAAGGATATCACTATCGGGAGCTCAATTCTGAAAGCGAATGCCTACAATAATGATGTGTCGGCAAACATTGCTTTGATGCCCGGGCAAAATGTAAATGTCGACAGCAGCACTTACTTAAAGACAGGCCTTACGATCGCTGCCACTAAAACAGCGGCTGCTTCGCTGTTTGGTGGAGACGACCTCCACAATCCTTATTCTTCGCTTCAGATTTATGCAGCCGTTGTTCCAAATTTTACGGATCCCTACTCAGGAAATTTCAACATTGATAGCACCATTTACAACGGCACAGCTTCCGCGTCTGCGGTGGCGCTGGGTGAGCTCGACATCAATGGAATGCTTGTCAGCAACAACTTTGCGAATTCCAAAACGGTATTTGCGGTGAATGCAGCTAACAAAAATTGTCTCGCTGTTGATACGGTGGATGGATTTTGCAAAGTGAACATCATCACCAATCCTCAACTCGTGGTCGCCTCACCCCCTGGAATTGGCTTCAACACAAACTTGGGTTATGTCGCGACAGTCACAAGCGAGAGCTATTCGGATACCAGCTTGAGCGAAGCCATTGCTGCGATGCATTAGCAGGGTCTCTCCTAATCAATTTCCCCCTCCAATGTTCTATGCAAGAATAAGGTTTGAGCGTTGATAACGGCGCCGAATTTGGCGCGGAAAAAAAAGTCGAGACCGTCGTTATTGGGGCTGGTCCGGCAGGGCTTACGGCTGCGTACCTTCTGGCTAAGAAGGGACGCTCCGTTTGGGTCTTAGAAGCGGATTCCAAATATGTCGGGGGAATTTCAAAGACAGCTCGATACAAAGATTTTCTATTTGATATCGGGGGACACCGTTTTTTTTCTAAATCCCAACAGGTGGAGGATTTTTGGACTGAAATACTTGGGAAAGATCTTCTCCATCGGCCAAGATCCTCTCGCATTTATTATAAGAACAAACTTTTTGCCTATCCACTCAATGCCACGGAAGCTCTTCGAAAATTGGGGCTGGTTGAATCCCTCCTCTGTATTTTGTCTTATTTTCGCGCGAAACTTCTCCCCATTCGACCCGTGGTCTCCTTTCGCGATTGGGTGACGAATCAGTTCGGTCGACGTCTTTTTCGGATTTTTTTTGAAACCTATACTGAAAAAGTTTGGGGAATGCGCTGTGAAGAAATCTCGGCGGACTGGGCGGCTCAACGAATTCGCGGATTGTCTTTGGGTGCGGCAATTCGAAATGCCTTTTTCAAAACCAAGTCAAGAAACCCATCGGGAGATCGTTCTGGAATCGTCAAAACCTTGATTGACTCCTTTCGTTACCCACGCCAAGGCCCCGGGATGATGTGGGAAGAGTGCGCTCGCCGAACACAATCTTTGGGCGCCAAGATACTCATGGGTGCCAGAGTAAATCGCCTGGAATATCAGGAAGCCTCTCGAACTTGGACAATCTACTTTCAAACTCAAGCGAATGGAAAGGAAGAGAGTTTGATCGCGGATCATCTGATTTCGTCCGCGCCCATTTCCGAACTGGGACAATTTCTTAAACCCCAGATCTCTTTGAAAACCTACGAAGCGACACAAACCCTGCGGTACCGAGATTTTCTCATCGCCGTACTCATTTTGAAAGACAGACAATTGTTTCCCGATAATTGGATTTATATCCATGATCCCCATGTGAAAGTCGGAAGAATTCAGAATTTTAAGAGTTGGAGTGCGGAAATGGTGCCTGATCCAACCCTCTGTAGTTACGGCTTGGAGTATTTCTGCTCGGAAGGTGACGAGCTCTGGGATCGTCCAGACATACAACTGCTCGAAATGGCTAAAACTGAATTGGAAAAACTCAGTTTAGCCCAGGCCGCTGAAATCTTAGATGGCTGCATCGTTCGTCAGAAAAAAGCATATCCCGTCTACGATAAAAATTATTTCACCTGTGTTCAGGTGATCAAGTCAGAGCTTCAAGCTCGATTTCCAAGCTTGCACTTGGTCGGAAGGAATGGTTTGCATCGCTATAACAATCAAGATCATTCGATGATGACCGCTATGCTGACTGTGGAAAATATCTTGAAGGGTGAAAAGGTCTACGATGTATGGATGGTAAATGAAGATGCCGAATATCATGAGGACGGAAAAGCCGGAGAAAACAGCCAATGGATTGGCTTACGTTCAGTTCCAAAATCTGTCGCGGATTTTACATCTGAGAATCGAGTAGCGGCGGATCTTCGCCGTTCGAACAAGGCATGAGCAAAGAAGCGAAGCCATCAATCGCTGCGAGACTCTCCAGGCGACTAGCGAGCGCTTTCAAAGGCAGAAACCGCTTGATCGTGGGAGTCGCCGGATTGATTTTGGCAGGCGCGTTATCCGTTCTTTGGTTTTTAGCATCGGGAAAATTCGAGAATCCAAAATTCGAATTCCCGAACGGCACTATCTCAGAGCGAAAACAAAATCCATACTATATTTTCACAAACGGAGACGAAATCAAAGATTTCAAATTCACGACGATTTGGAATTTGCCGCGAATCCTGCTTCGTACCCGAATGGAAATTGTTCCAGACGATTGCATTCAAAGTATGAAGATCAACGGCGTGACAGTGGATCTCACGATGTTTTCTAGGGCGCAACTTTGCGATTTTACGAAGGGAATCAAATTGGAACTCGCTTCCTATTTGAAGCCTGAAAAAAATGAAGTTCAGATTAATCTCGTCAACCGAGGAGGCCGTTTTGGAGTTTATTTCCGCCCGAGCATTCTCGAGTTTCCAGCGGTCTTGCTGATCTTTTTTGCACTTTTAAGTCTCTTGGGCGCCATCTATTGTTTAATTCCAAAACTTACAATAGCGGAGATTCTGCCCACGTTTTTGTTTCTGCCCTTCGCGATTCACTATCTCGATCGAACACATTTCGACATGCGCACCTATGATGTTTGGGAGCATATGGCGTATGCACAATTGATGGCCGCAAACAATGCGGTACCAGCTGCGACGGATTGCTGGGAATGTTTTCATCCTTCTGGCTACTATTGGTTGGCGAGTCGTGTGCTGCTCATAGCGAAGTCAATATCCATCGACCCATTCACGGGAATGCAAATTTTTTCGCTCATTTTATTTATGGCGACCTTGATTTTTTTAAGTTCTGCCCTGAGGTTTGTGCCTCTCAATCAAATTCAAAAACGTCTGGCTCTGACACTCATTGTGTTTTGGCCGACCAGTTTTTTGCATTCGATAAGAATTGGAAATGACAGCGTGACTTATCTTTGGAACGCGGCAATCTTCTTTTTCTTTCTCAAGTGGCTGGCTCAGAAAAATTCACGCGATCTGGGAGTTACTCTGGCCCTTTGCTTGACAGGTTGGTGGACGAAATCGAATATTGTTGTCGTCAATGTTGCGGTATTTTGCACCTTGGCCTATGTCTTTTGGTCCACATTACCTCCAGCCAAAGCCTTTTGGCCTTCGCTCACCTCACTCGCAAATCGTTACCGGTTCCAAGCCGCTCTCTTTTTGGCCACCTTGTTTGTGCCGATCGTTCGATCTCTCGACTCGTTACTTCGTCCCGACGCGGAACTTTGGACTGGAAACGCAGTCGCGATCGATCCCGGTCTCCGTGTTGGTCGTCAGTGGGCCAATTTCGTTTGTTTTGATTTTCAAAAATATTTTTCGCCTCCTTTTATTATGCCCAGAGCCGATGGAGGCGGACGTCAGTGTTTTTGGACCTATGTTCTGAAAACCAGCATATTTGGTGAATTCACTTACGATCGTTCTAATGTTCAGCATTATTTTGCACTGGTGATGTCGATCTCTCTTTTGGGGCTTATGATCTTCCTCGTTTATCGGATTTTTCAAATCGCTACCAAAAAGAAAGATCAACATCTGTCGAACATCTTCATGGCCCTCTATTTCGCTTTTTCGATCTTGGCGTTAGCCATGAATCGTTTTATCTATCCATTCGGTGTTTCTTCAGATTTTCGATATATATTTTCGATCATTTTTCCGGTGGCTATTTTCTGCTCTCATTTTAAATGGGCGAGTGTTCCCGCTCTTTTCATCGTAGTGGCTGGTTTAGGACTTTTTGCTTTCGTCTAGTGTGGTGAGTCACATAATTTAGGTTATGTATAGAATCTCGGAGACCAAAAAGAGTTTCGCGGGCAGGATGGGTTCGAGATGAAAAAATTTCCACGGCGTTCATGGATATGGTCTTTGCGTGCATTGATCATCATTGCATTTTTGGGATTTTTTTTGTGGTCGCTGAAGAAAATTAACTACCGAGAAGTGGGAAGCATCGTCATGGCCGCGGAACTCCGTTGGCTGCTCGTGGCGATGGGATTTTTTATTCTATTTTGGATTTCGCGAGCCACCCTACTATTTTTTATTTTGAAACTGCGGAAAGGATTCACCTGGCCTTGTGTATTTCTGGCGACCTTTCTGGGTGCTTTTGTGGACCAGCTTGTTCCCGGGCGAACCGGTTACTTCGTCCGCTGGGGAATTCTTGCGTATCGAGTAACCGCGTCAAAGACGTTCGTATTTTCTTCTCTACTCGCAAGTTTGCTGGTTGAGGGGAGCGTACTCGTAGCTTTTTTTCTCTTGGCGCTTGGAAGTTACTCCATGATTGGACGTGATTTTGGTCCCATGCCCCTGGACCGATTCTGGAAGGTCGTCTTTTGGATTATACTTCTGTGTCTCTCGATTTTAGTGGCAGTACTCTTTAGCGAAAGGATTGAAAGAACGAAAATCGCGCAGAAGCTATTTCGTTTTGATTCGATTAAGAGTCTGTTTGAACTTTCGAAATTGGCTCGAAGGCCAAGAATTTTTCTCCCTTGGCTCAGCCTATCGGCATGTGCATGGATATGCGAGTTTCTGATTGCTTTTGCGGTCGGAAAATCTCTAGGGATTGAACTCAATCTGCTCCAAATTATTATCTTATTGATGAGCATCAATCTTGCCATTGCGGTGCCAGTTATGCCTGGAAATCTGGGTACGATGCATCTGGTCATTACCGCGGTGCTTATAACCTTTGGATTCACAAAAGTGAATGCTCTTAGTTTTGCAATTCTTTTTCATGCGTTGCATTTCGTTCCTCTACTGCTGAGCGGGGGAGTCGTTTCACTATTTTTTCCGGCGAATGGCAAATTTTCTGATTTAGAGCCCATCAATAAGGGGCAAAGTCGTTGACGGACCGGCGAGGTGACGATTAGCCTCATGGAATGGCGCCTTTGAATCGCCCAGGGTCACTAAGCTTGGTCGTTCCTTGTTACAATGAGGAGCAACGGATTCCTTTATTTGCAGTTGAATGGGAGCAGTTTCGAAGTCAACGACGCAGCGATCTGAGAAATCTTTATTCGAAAATCGAAATCATTTTTGTGGATGATGGGTCAAGAGATCGGACTTATCACTTACTTCAGGAAATTAAAGAAAAGATTCAAAGGGTCGATATAAATGGTTCCGTAGAATGCGTGATACATCGTTTGCCCATCAATCAGGGGAAAGGTGCGGCTGTTCGAACGGGAATTCTTTCGTCCCGCGGCGAATGGGTACTCATCACTGACGTAGATTTAAGCACTCCGCTTCACCAGCTCTTTCGACTCCAGACTCATGGAGTTGATATTGCTATGGGAAGTCGCGCGCTACGGGATAGCAAGATTTTACGAGCGCAAAACGGTCTGAGACCGTTCTTGGGCCGCGGTTTCAATCTATTTCTGCGGAAAGTCACGGGGATTCCTTTTTACGACACTCAATGTGGCTTCAAATTGCTGCGCGGTCCCTTAGCCCGCGAGATTGCTAAGCAGATGCGCGAAAATCGGTTTGCATTCGATATAGAACTCTTGCTACTTGCGAATAAATTACAGGCTAAAACGGCCGAAGTCCCCGTCGAATGGGCACATCAAGAACCGTCTCGGGTGGCACCGTGGTCTGATGGAATGAAAATGGCATTCAAAGTGATGCTCTTCGCCTCTCGCTACCCTCGATGGCAAGTTGCGAACAAAAACGAACTTCTAGAGGCAGATTCCATCCCATCATCGACGTTCGAAGAAAAAATCTCTGAAATTAGAGCCCAAGAAGGTCGGATATAAAAAGAATGTCCTCGCGTTTCCGAGAGGCTCGATAGCTTATTTTCTTTTCCAGATGCCGTAATCGTCGACCATTCCAATGTATTCATAACTTCGATTCAGCAAAGCCTGTAACTCTGGGTAATCGCTGATCGGAAAATATTGGTAGTCATTGATCTTGGCGGTGCTCGTATCTACGAACAGAAGAGGCTTTTTATTCTCGATGTCCTGAAGGTAGAGCTTCATTCCACGGGCAGCGGGATTCTTGACTTTACTAGCAAATCCACCCAAGCGTCCGGATGCATAATCAGCCGGAATAAATCTGGTGCCAGAGCCGCGCTGACTTTCAACATAAATTTGACTGGCCATTCCCCAGACGACGATTCGATCGGAGGGACTCGTCATCTTTTTCACATCTTCGCTAATTCGGTTGATAGAAGACTGTGTAATTCTGTCAAACGAATGTACTTTTTTTCCTGGAAGAACGATCGAAAAAACTTCATCACGAAATGTCGTGAGCGCAAAAAAAATACAGAAGGGAAGCGCGAGCCCGGCTTTCACCCACCCTCGAAAAGAGCGCTCGGAAAAAAGTCGACTGACTTCAGCACTCGCAAAAAGGGTCATGAACCATGAAAAAGGCACGAAGTAATGCGAGAAAAGCCGACCGGCCACAGAAATCAAGATCAGAGCTCCTGAAGTCCCTGCGTACAAGATCACAATGATGGCTGCGCGGCTCTCTTTTTTAATTTTTCGAATCCTCCGAAGGCTTCCCCACCAAAGAACTGGCCAGCAGATCATGGAGATCAAGAGGGGACTGAATATGGGGCGAGGTTTAGTCTCCAGCAATTTGGCATCTTTTACATACGAAAAATTGTCGATCAGGTTCCAGAAAACCAAATCATGGAAGGATCCCGCCCGGTAAAATCCATACGACAAGAGGCCATAGACGATCGTCACTCCCAAAAGTGTGGCGATCGAAATGCACGCAACGGCCTTATAGTCTTTCTTAACGACTAAGAAGATGCTCCACGCAATAATCGCAAAAGCATACGGCAGTGCCGCCACTTCCTTGAAAAGCGTTGCCACGGCTCCGAGCGCCGAGGCGACAAAGACGCAAGCGAAAAGAATGCGAATCGAGGTTTTTGGTTTTCCGGCGACCCAGAACAAAATAAGGAATGCGAGGGCCAAGGGCACCATCATGGCGACTTCGGAGTTGCAACTCACAAACTCACGAGTAAAGCTTGCGCTAATGATCGCATACAGAAGGCCGGTGCGCGGTGTTGTCGGTGCCGGATTAGAGTTTTGTCCGCCGCCCAATGAAATGAGGTTGGCCGCAAAATCGATCAACCAGCACAGTAAAAATGCGATGAGAAAATAGCAAAAATGTACTCCATGAATATTCCAAAATCCGAATACATTTCCAATGAGATCATAAAGGCCATAAAGAAAAGGAGGTTTCCGATCGACGGCGTCAACGTAAAGTCGCCCATAATGGTGCCAAGCTTCGGCGATTGCCATATAAGTGGATTCGTCGACAGAGACTCCGAAAGGCTCTAAAATCCAAACAAGTCTGCCAACGGCGAGAACCAAAAGAATGGAGAGAGCGGTTCTAACATTCCATTGCGGAAGACAATGGTTTTTACTCATCCTGAACCTTTCCTCACATAGTATTTTCCGAGTTTACTGCTCCATTTTAGCTCGTACTTCGATTTAACGATGTTTTCGATCGACGGAAAATTTTCCAATTTGAGTCGATCCGAACAGGAATTTACATTTCTGGTGACCCAGAAAATTATTCGGGGTCGATTCTGCTTTAAATTCGTTAGAGCGGCTCTGTAGTTAGAATCCGACAAATCTTCTTTGAGAGCTGACTCATCGGCACGGCATATCTCTGCGAAATGAATCAAATGCAGAAAAAACAAATATTTTATCGCAGGCTTTCGGTCCGTTAAAAAATAGACACTTCCAAGTGCGTTTGAGATCCAAAGACTGTCTTTGGGTTGGCTGTCCTTTTTTATCTCAGTCACCAATTTCAAAATCTGGCTGTCATAATTCTTATTTCTATCGTGCGTCTGCAAATAAACAATCTGGATATGAAAGATGAGAAGGCTGATGATCGCCGTCAAAACTAAATAAGTTGAAACTCTCTTTTGTAGATGTTCAGGGAGTCGATTCAAGCTGAGTAGAGTGAGTACGATGAGAAATGGAAGTGTAGCTGTATAATACTGCTGAAAAAAACGCTGTCCAAGCGCCACTGATGCTAAACTTGCAAATCCTAGCAAAATGAATTCCAAGTTGTCCCAAGAAAAAAGAGAAGCTTTGAGTCGTCGACTGAGAAACAAGAAAACAAAGAGCAGAATGCCCAGTGACGTTGCTGCGTAAGCTATCCCGAAAACCAAACCTGCATCGAGAAAAATTTCCTTGAGCGTTTCTATCGACCGATAGTTTTGAAATCCAACATAGTTCAGATTTTGCGCGAAGGCTTCTTTCCAGATTGAGTCAAAAGGTGTTCCCGTAACTTTCCATGAAATGAAGCTGATAAGAAATGCACCGCTCATAACGGCGAAAAAATAAGTCACGAAGTGCCGCTTTTCAGTACGGAAAAAAATAATGAGTGGAAGCAGCGCAAAAAAAGAGGCGGTCTGTTTCGTGTTAATCGCCGCCCCTATAAAAATTCCTGAACTTAAAGCCAAGGCTAGCTTTTTGGGTGAAAAAGACAGCTGCGATCCTTTCAGAGCTAGAAGGGTTGCAAAAATCAAAAAAGGGAGGAACACACGTTCGGCCGAGAAAGCTCCATAGTTAAGAGTGCCCGACAGCAGACAGAAAAGAAGGGCTCCTGAGATTGAAAGAGCCGGTGAAAAATAGGTTCGCAAAATCTTTTCAAATGCTAAGGCGCCAAAAAACGTCCAGATCGCTAAAAAAAAATGCAGCGCTCGCATGGAATGCTCTCCGAGGGAAAGCAACCAATGAAATTCAAGCAAGATCGGGGGTTTGTTATCACTGATCAATTCGTAAAATTGGCCAGAGAAGATATAACGGCCCATCTCAGCCCAGGCGCCTTCATCGATATGCACAAAAGGAATAAAAAAAGTGGGCAGATAAGCCGCTAAGGCCGCACATAATAAAGCCAAGATGCCGAAATATGGAGTGTGCCATAGACGCATCGGAGAGTGTTCCAGAGCACTTGTCTGCATCGATTCCATCCGATTCTGCCGATAAGAGAGCGAAGAAGTCAAAGAATCAGCGCACTAGGCCATCCATCTTCGGTCAAAATGCTCTGCTCTTTACTTGGCCGAAGCTGCCGATTTGAATAACCTCGAAATAGTGGGTGGCGTGGGCAGTAATTCGTTCTATCGGATAGTCTTTTAGAATGGCCTGGCCTCAACCGCAGGATTCCGTGCAGGTATTACCGTCTAATTCCCTTTCCGTCATCGTTCCTACGTTCATGGAAGCTCAAAATATTGGAGAGCTTTTGGAGCGATTGACCAAGGTGCGAGCGCAAATCAAGAACCTCGGATTTCAACTCTTTGAACTCATCATCGTGGATGATAACAGCGGGGACGGAATCGATGAACGTATTCGCCAGTTGACGGATCATGATTGGATTCGGCTTCATATTCGGAAAGGGCGCCGGGATTTAAGCTTGGCTGTTTTGGAGGGGATCCGCCTAGCTCGCGGCGATGTTTTCGTGGTGATGGATGCCGACTTGAGCCATTCTCCCGAAATGATTCCTGAGATGCTCACCCGATTGCAAAATCCAAAAACGGATTTCGTGATTGGCTCCCGCTACATTTCTGGGGGTGAAGTGGAGAGTGAGTGGAGTTTCGGTCGAAGAGTGAAGAGCCGACTTGCAACATGGGCAGCGCGGCCCTTTACAAAAGTGAAAGATCCGATGTCGGGATTTTTTGCGCTGCGAAGAGAGACTTTCCAAAAGGCCGAACCCCTTAATCCTCTCGGTTATAAAATCGGGCTCGAGCTCATTGTGAAATGCCAGTGCAAATCAGTGGAAGAAGTTCCCATTTTCTTTGCAGATCGAAAACGCGGCGAAAGCAAGCTTTCATGGAGAGAGCAATGGGCTTATTTGCGGCATCTCAAACGTTTGGCAGACTATCGTTTTGGGCATCTTTCGTTCATTCTCCAATTTGGTTTGGTGGGCCTGACTGGGACTCTTTCGAATCTCATCATTCTCACTTTAGCGCTGAAGTGGGGAGCTTCCCCCCGCGAAGCAGGTTTGATGGGAATTTTTCTTTCAATGAATGGAAATTTCTATCTCAACCGAAAAGTCACCTTTCGTGGATTTGGGAAACTGCCACTCTGGATTCAATACTGTCGTTTTATGGCGTCTTGTTCTTTGGGTGCGGTGATGAACTATATCGTTTATCTGCAGCTCATAGATTCTACACTTATCTTTGGACGCTTTCCGCAGCTCGCTCAGCTCGTGGGGATTTTAGCGGGAATGGCATTTAATTATTTACTCAGTCGTTATTGGGCCTTTGCAAATAAGCCAGACCCTCATCCATGAGCTCAAGCAAGCGCTTCTATTTTTTGTCTGCTTAGAAACTCAAGACCTGCTGAGGATATTTTGGTCCGGAGCAGATTTTTTTCAAAAGGACCTTTTCTCCATCGCCACTGGGAGCTTGTTGAGGATAAACATTTCGATCGGTAACACTCACCAGCACCGTGATGTAGCCGTGATTGTCCGCTAAACTCCCACGTCCTCGATAGTCATTTTCTCTGAGCATGAGATACGAATTTGAAGCTGGGAATGCGATCGCTGTCACGAAATTCGTAGAATCCATCAGGCTGCCGATCGAGAATGGAGTATCTCCAGCGCTAATCAAATCGCTGGGAGAGGCTGAATACTTTCCAATGAGCGATCCCTTTAAGTCGAGGGGTAAGCAGATGTTCGGAGCGGCGGCCGAATTGCAGTTAGCTTGGCCGAAGCTACGTAAGGATCTGCCAGTAATTCCGCGGGCATTTAGTGAGTGCACATGGCTTCCGTACGATTCTGACCAAACGTCTGAAGTCGGATTGAGCTCTTGAATTTTCACCTGTGAGCCAACCGTGATCGACAGATTGGGATATGCATTCCAACCATCTGGAAAATTTACCCAGCCCACATCATTCGTTGGACTTTCTTGGGAATTAATTCCCCCACGTGCATAAACGCGAACAACAAAATCACGTAAGGCTGGATTGCGAGTCACTGGAGCCGACAAGGTAATATTGCCATTGCCATCGATTCGATTACTTTGAAGCTCAGCATCGCCTGCGCCAATACCGTCGCCGCGAGTTCGAACATTGAACGGATCTGTATAGACTTTCACGTCTTGGCCAAGGTAATGAATGCTGCGACCGTAGACTTCATCGTAATCGTTCACGCCATCTCCGTCCGTATCGATTCCCTTCATGAGATTTTTGCAGCATTCCAAATTGCAGGAGGTGGCATTATCGGTGGGAGGAGGCGTAGTTCCATTTGAAAACGGATCGGTTGCTTGATTAACTTTCCCCGCAGATGAATCCAACGACGTTCCTCCTTGAGTGCCCGGCGTGGTATCTCCTCCGCCACAAGAAGATAGAAAGAAAAGAAAAATAAGAGTTGGCCAAATGGTTTTTCCAGGCAGGCCGTTCAGCATCATGACTAAAACTCCACCGTTCTGCCGGGATGGTATCCCTCGCAGAGTTTATGCTGAAGATCGAGTTCATCTTGTCCCGTGGGAGCGGCTTGTGGCCAAGGCAATGTATAATTCCCATTTCGATCCTTGAATTGAAAATTCTGATTCACGAATGTCACGAGAACCGTGATGGAACCGGCATTGTCTCCCAGGTGGTCGGTGCCACTTCCAATGCCCGCGCCGCCATAATCATTGGATCTAAGCAGAAGATATGGCTTACTGGGATCCGGGGGACCTGTCAGCCCTCGAGCTACTAAATGGCTTGCATCCATTGTAGACGAAGATCCGATCTTGAATGGAGCGGATCCTACATCTGAAGGATTAGGAGAAGCCGCAAATTTACCGATAAGAGCTCCGCGTACGTCGTGGTTGATGCAGAGGTTTGCAGGAGCATTACAGCTATCACCGCTCAAAAGGGGAGGGTGTTTAGGAACCACATAACCCAGGATGCCGAAATTCTGAAGGTGGTTGTTAATCTGCTCGGAAAATTGACCGACTCCAAGATCTTGAATAAAGACTTGGTCGCCGGGAATTCCTTTCAGGACCGCAAAACCATTCCATCCCGTGACTCGTGACGAAGTCTGGTTGGGCTGACTGTCTTGACCTCCTTTGCCAAATACGCGAACAACAAAATCGCGTAGAGCCGGGTTACGTGTAATGGGGGAGGCAAGTGAATCGAGCGAGCCATCAATTTTAGTACTCTGAATCTCATTATCTCTGAGGCCGCTGCGGAAGTTTTCCCAACCGGGAATATCATTGGAGCTGGTCAAAAATGGATTGGAATAAATTTTGATATTGGCTCCGAGATAAGGAAGGGTTTGGTTTGGATCGGATGGCCTTCCGTAGACCTCATCAAAATCGTTGACGCCGTCTTGATCCGTATCGTGGGTCTTCATGTCGGCGATACAGCAGTCCTTCGTATAATGAAGATCGCAGCCTGAGGCCGTTGGCGAATTGGGCGCTGTGATCGATTGTCCACGAGGGGTTGCGACTAAGCCCACATCTTTTGCATTCCCGCACGAAACCAGAAATGCCGTCAGCGCCACTTGGAGAACCCATGCGCCGCGAAAGAAGACCTTCAAAACAGCTCCGGGACCTCGGCGGTAAGTCAGGAAGCTCTCGAAGGGGTTTATCTTTAAAAACACCAGACTTTTGTTTTTGGAAGGTTGAAAAGATTTCACACTCGGACAAAAATGCAAGATTAGTACCAATAAAGGAGGGCATTTTTGGGGCATTTTGGACGATTTTGGGCCATGGCTATGCAAAAGGTATCATCCTTTGTTTTCTTTTTGCGTGGGGTTGAAATAACCTCATCGGAAATGGACCCAGGATCTAATATATGGCCGCTGCAGGTTTTAAGAGACCGAGCGAAGAGGCGAGGGCGCCAATTTGCCACTGGATTCCTACGCATAGGAAATCCAGAATACGAGGGCGATCGCTTTTATACCCTCACTTGGTCGGATATTTGCAATCGAGTTGAGAAGTATGCTCTTTATCTCCAGTCGATAGGGCTGAAAGCCGGCGATCGAATTGCGATTCATTCTAAAAATCGGGTGGAATGGGTTCTTCTCGATTGGGCTGCGATTTCCGCAGGCTTTGTCACGGTTCCGGTCTATGCGCAGAGCCATATCGATGAGCTCAAATATATTTTGAAAGAATCTGAGACAAAGATCCTTTTTGTGGAAAATCAAATTCAGGATTTGAGTTGCCGACAAATCTCTTTTGCAGAGTTGGAGGTTCAAGCTCAGCCGATGACTGGAACTTTTTACCTTCCTGAAGGGCGTTCGCCCAATGAAATTATTTCCATTTCTTACACGAGTGGGACGAGCGGAGTGCCCAAAGGTGTGATGCATTCCCTGCGAAATTTTTATGAGGGCATCACGCGCGCGAACGAAGTGGTGAAGATTCGTCAATCGGATGTTCTGCTTTCTTATTTGCCGCTTTCGCATGTGGTAGAACGATCTCTGGTGGAGTTTGGCTCGCTCTATATTGGAGCAAGCGTTTACTATCTGGATCGGGTGGAAAAACTCTCTCAGTTTCTTCCAAAGGTACGTCCCACCATTTTTGCAGCCGTTCCGCGAATTTGGGATATGATTCGTGGTCGGATCGAACGGGAATTGGACCAACCAGATCTTCAGCAGCGCTTACAAAAAATCCCCTTTTTTCTCCGAGGTTTTTTGGTCCGTCGGTTTCTCAGGCAACGACTAGGATTTAGCCGAGCTCGCTTGTTATTATCTGGCGCCGCTAAATTGCGTGTGGAAACGATTGCGAAAATGAAAGAATTGGGGATGCCCATCATCCAAGGCTACGGCCTCACGGAAACGCTTCCAGTGACTGCGGTTGTTCCGACAAAGTCGGCCAAGGAAAAATCCGATGGAAGTGTGGGGAAAGCTTTTCGGGGGGTCGAAATTAGAATTGAGAAAGATGGGGAAGTTTGTCTGCGCGCCCCTTTCATGTTCAAAGGCTACTCTCAGCATCCGGAATTGACGGCGGAAGTCTTAAGTCAGGATGGCTGGTTTTCTACTGGGGATATTGGCCATTTGGACGAGTATGGCAATCTCTATATCACGGATCGAAAAAAGAATTTATTCAAAGCGACGAATGGAAAATATATTGCTCCGTTGCCGATCGAAAATTTGTTGCGAGAGAATCCGGCGATTCGTGAAGTGATTGTGATCGGAGAGGATCGACCACACTGTATAGCCGTCGCGTCAATCGACGAAAAATTCTTTTCCGAATCGGCTTTTCTAGATTTTTTGGATAGAGTGAATAGTAAGCTTGCCTCTCATGAGCAAGTGAAGTCCGTGGGATGTATGAAGAATTCATGGTCGACTGAGTCGGGAGAACTCACCCCCACTCAAAAGGTGAAGCGAAAAGTGGTAATGCAAAAATATGCTTCCGAAATTGACCAACTCTACAGCAGCCGCAGTCGAGTCAGGGTTTTTGATCAGCAGGATATGAAAGAAAGGGAAGTCCGCCGTGCTCATCCTGGTTTCTAATGACGATGGATTTTTTACTGAAGGAATCAAGGTTCTTGCGAAGCGCCTTCGTGACATTGGCGACGTCTGGGTCGTCGCGCCCGATCGTGAACAATCGGCGAGCGGACATTCGCTGACGCTTCATCGTCCCCTTCGAGCGAAATCGACCAAAAAACGCGAGAACGAATTCATGGTGGATGGAACTCCGACGGATTGCGTGAATTTGGCCGTCAATAAACTCATGCCTCGAAGACCGGACATTGTCGTCTCGGGAATCAATCGAGGCGCCAATCTGGGCGACGATGTGACTTATTCGGGAACGGTGGCCGCTGCGCTGGAGGCGGCGCTTCTTGGGATTCCGGCGATTGCGATGTCAGCCATTCCAACTGCTACTGACGATTATCACTACGAGGCGGCGGCGGATTTTGCCGCCTTTCTCGCGGAACAGGTAAAGAATAACGGCCTTACGCCGGGAACTCTGCTGAATGTGAACGTGCCGACTGAAACGAAAGTTGGGGACCATCGATGTGTCATCACTCGAATGGGTAAAAGGGTCTACAGCGACGTGGTCGAAGAAAAGCTCGATCCACGAAAGCGCACCTATTATTGGATCGGCGGCTCGAATGTGGGTAGTAAAGTCGATCCGGGGACGGATTGCGAAGCCGCTGCGGAGGGTCGAATTTCAGTGACACCCATTCAACTTGACATGACCAACTACAATTTTTTGCCCAAGCTCGCAAAATGGGGCTTACCTGGATTTGAAGGCGGCCGATAGATGGTAGTTTTTTTACGCACGCTTTTGGCTGCGGCACTCCTCATCGAAGGATGTGCTCTGAAAGAGGAACAAGCTGCGGACAATTTAGAAGTACGCCAACTCATGAATGAACATTCTCAGGACGCAAAAATCTGTTTTGATTTAGCTGTTGAAAGGAATCCGTCGATTGTTGGTGGTCAAATTAAGATTCGAGCCGATCAAGATACCAACGGTCGCTTTCAAGATATTCGGCTGATCGATGGTTTTCCCGGTTCAGGACCCATCTTCGAATGTTTGCAAAAGAAAATCGCCGCTTGGACTTCCAAGCCCTTTCTCACTAATGGATCGACGGATTTCGTATGGACTTTTAGAGATCGAATGCAGCTCTTCAGTTCACAAGAAATCCAGAATACGATGAAAGCGCACGAAAACGATTTTGTGGAATGTTATGATCAGGCGGCGCGGACGACGAAGGATCTTGGCAATGGAAAGGTTCAATTCGAATTCCTGGTGCGACCTGACGGAGAAGTGACCCATTTTCATCAGCTCGCCGGCTTTCGCGGCTCCCAACAAATCACCGAATGTCTCAAGCCCAAAGCCGCCGAATGGAAGTTTCCTCCCAAAGAAGGTCCTAGCACGCTCAAATGGGCCTTCAATTTTTACGGCAAAAATTGAGCTAAAAATCTGATATTTGAGAGTTTTCCGGAAATTCGAAGAAAAATCCCTCGCTGGCGCTCGCATAACTTGCCTCTGCCTTAAAAATCTGCAAGTAGAATGAGCATCGGCGAAAGATCTAACTTTGGTTAGGGTGCCGCTTTACCAGAGATGAAAAATCTAAAATTGAAAAATGTTTTATCGAGATTGGCGACGGGCTTTGTGCTTTTTGGTTGCTGCGTCATTGCATCACCAGCCTCCCAAGCGAGAAGCTGTCGGCAGCGAATTCGAAATTTTTTGGAAAGCTTTTTCTTCGAACGAAATCAGCCGATTTATATTCCGAGATCTGTTCCCAAGGTTCTACGATGGACGACAGTGACCCCCGATGATCTTACGAGAACTGAACTGAAGGAGCTCATTGATTTTCTTCGTGATCCCCGGATCCAACGAAATCAGATTTTTGAGACGGAAGTGAATTTAGCGGTCGTCGACATGAAAGGTCTGTCTCATCGAGTTCGACAACGGAATCGTTTAATGGATTTGAGAATCAAAGGTCTGCGAATTCTTCAAGCGCGAGACGCTGGCCTCGCTTACGAAATGGCCAACGCCAGCCTCAACGATATGCGACCACTATCTGGAGTCACCGACAAATTGGAAGATTTCGTTTTGGCCGCCGCAGAGAAAAGACATAGTGCAGAAGGAACCGAGGAGTGGCTAACCCCGCGATTGCAAGCTTTCGCTCAAGGGGCCTCGGATCCCGGAAGGTGTGGAACTTGTGATGACCACGGCTTTTCGCGGCTGCGAGTCTATCTCAGACTTGAACATTTGCTTCCGGCTGATAAACAGCTAACTGACGAGAAGGAAGAATTCCTATTCGAGGGATTTTTTAACGATGCTTCTACTATGATCTTGCCCGATGCTTCGGCCACCTCAGTCCTCAGGTTGCCGAGTACGGAGGTTCGACGCTCCATTGGCAGAGCAAAAACTGCCGCTTCTTTTTTCACTCGTGAGGGGCGCCCCACTTTAGCGCAGCATTTTCATGAGCGTGAAACGGCTTACCGCCAATTGCTGAAAAAAATTAAGGATAGAATTGCCGAGGGAGCTGTTTTTTCTCAATCAATTGACTCTGATGGAGTTTGGGATCAGGCGGAAGATTATTACGGAAATGGGGGTTTCGATGTATTTTCGGATTTTGATCCAGCTAAAGATGCCAAGCATGTCGCCGACATCCCTTTAGGACATTTTCCGAATTATGTTCAATATGCCAAAGCGCTTCAGATTCCACTGAGCCATTTGACTCAAGAACAGCGACAGTTAATTGCGAAATATCGATTTATATTGTTGACCGACGAAATCCGGCGGAGATTTATTTGGCAGGGGATCCCATCCGACAAAATCGATCTTTTAGTGAAAGCTGGTTTGCTCAGAGAAATTAAGTAGGACGCGGCTAGTGATTGGTCTGTTAGAGACCACTAGAGTTTTTGAGATTTTCAAGATTTCAGGACCGCATCTTCGGTCACGCTTTCCAGATACTCCTTTATTTTCACTAAGAAGCTAACCGAAGTAACGCCATCAATGAGTCGGTGGTCATAACTGAGCGCTACATACATCATCGGTCTTACTTGCACTTCGAACTTACCTTTGCCCACTTCAACCGCTTTCGGTCGCTGTTCGATTTTATGCATTCCCAAAATCCCGCTCTGAGGCGGATTCAGTATGGGAGTAGAGAGTAAGGAGCCAAAGATTCCACCATTCGTGACAGTAAATGTTCCCCCGGCCATTTCGTGAATTTGAAGTTTGCCGATGCGGCCGCGTTCGGCCAAATCTGCGATTTGTTTCTCGAGCTCCACATAGGTGAGCAGATGAGCTTTCCGAATGACGGGAACAACCAGTCCTCGTTCGGTACTGACGGCGATTCCCAAATGAACCCCCTGAGTGTAAACGATTTCGTCGCCGTCGATGCGAGCATTCACTTCGGGATAAGAATTCAACGCTTCGATCACCGCTTTCGAGAAAAAAGACATGAATCCAAGTTTCACGCCAAACGCATTTGTGAATTTCTCTTTGAGGTTCGAACGAGTTTCTATCACCCGAGACATATCGACTTCGTTAAAAGTTGTGAGCGTTGCTGTGGTTTGCTGTGACTCCACCAATCGCTCGGCGATCCTCTTGCGAATCGTGCTCATCGGTTTGCGAATTTCTTCGGCATTTCCGGCGAAGAGAAGGCCTTCCGCAGTAGCAGATGTGCTGGGCAACGTGAACGTTCCCTCTCGGACGGCCTTTCGTTTGCTGGGGCCAAGCCCTTGAATTGTCGATGATGATGTTCCGCTGGACGCCTTCACGCCAGCTTTTGCAAAGCTAGGGGCGAGCTCTTTTTTTGTTTCTTTCATCGAGTCCGGCAGCGGCTGCTCTGTCGTAACGGCTTGAGAAGAAGACGAAGATGCGGCGGCTGTTTTCTGTCCATTGCCTTGTTTTTGGCCTGCTATGGAAGTAGTCTCCGCCTCAATGACGGCCACGGTGGACCCGACTGAGGCAGATTTTCCGGCAGGAAGTAAGATATGCAAACGCCCCGTTGCTGAGGCGGGGACTTCCAAAGTCGCTTTGTCGCTATCGAGTTCGAAAAGAGGTTGATCTTTTTTGACGAGATCACCTTCTCCGAAAAACCATTTTCCAATGGTTCCTTCTGAAATACTTTCCCCAATCGTGGGAATGATCACATTTATTTTTTCAGCCATCACGTCTCAGACACTGTTTTTTCATATTCACGATTTTTTGAGTCCCAGAGCCTCGAGAATAAGTGCTTCTTGCTCGCGAGCATGCGTCAGTGCAGATCCCGTCGCCGGACTTGCCGCGGGCACTCGCCCTGCATAAGAAATCTCGATTCCAAGTTCCATCGTATTCATCCGCACAAAATTCCAAGCCCCCATATTTTTAGGCTCCTCTTGGGCCCAAATCCAGGGACGTTGCCCCCATTTCACATGAAGCTCTTTCAGTTTCATTTTATCGAGAGGATAAATTTGTTCCAATCTTATAAAAACGATTTTTTCAAGAATCTGCATTTCCAAGGCTTTCCTGCGAAGTTCCCAATATATCTTGCCAGTGCACAACACAACGCGCTCAGGTTGAGCGCTGGAGGGCTCATCCAGCAGAATGCATTGGAACCTCCCAGCGATAAAATCTTCAGTCTTAGAGACCACTTCCGGCATTCGAAGCATACTTTTAGGAGTCATCACGATCAGAGGCTTTCGAAACTTGCGGAACATCTGTCTGCGTAACAAATGACAGTACTGGGCCGGAGTACTGGGATAAGTCACTTGCATATTATTTTGGGCACAGAGCTGTAAAAATCGCTCCAAACGAGCACTGGAGTGCTCTGGGCCTTGACCTTCAAAGCCATGCGGAAGTAAGAGAGTAATTCCACTCATTCTGTACCACTTTGCTTCGGCACTCGAAATAAATTGATCAATGATGACCTGAGCTCCATTTGCGAAATCGCCAAACTGCGCCTCCCAGCACACGAGTGTTTTGGGATTTGCCACGCTATAGCCATAGTCAAAACCTAAAACAGCGGCTTCGGAGAGAGGGCTATCGTAAATCGAAAAGATAGCCTGATTCTCAGCGAGATGTTGCAGCGGAATGTGGCGCTCACTAGTTTGATTGTCAGTCATCGACGCATGGCGTTGACTGAATGTACCTCGAACAGAATCTTGCCCGCTCACTCGAACGTGGGAACCTTCCAAAAGCAGCGAACCCCATCCCAATTGCTCTCCAACGGCCCAATCGATTTCGTTTTCTTCTTTGATTTTTTTGTAACGAGTCTCCAGCATCTTTTCGAATTTCGCGAGCGGTTTAATGTGCGGAGGAATGGTATGTAGCGCTGAAATGACTTTCTCAAAATGACTAGACTGAATCTGAGTGTCGACAGACTCGGTCAGTCTTATCTCATTCGGTCGCTCGAATCCGGCCCAAAGCCCGCGAAACATATCCGCCAATAAAATGCGCGAGCCCTTTTGCGTTTCTGCCCGTTTTTCAGAGAGCTCCTTTTGAAAATTAAGTGAAAACTGATCAATGACTTTCTGATCCACATCCGGCTCTGCTGTGAGTTTCTCGATATAAAGATCGAGCGGACTTTTATGCTTGCTTATGATCGAGTACATGGTTGGCTGAGTAAACCGAGGTTCATCGCCCTCGTTGTGACCATATTTGCGGTAACACCAAATATCGACAAAGACATCGCGGTGGAATTTCATCCGATATTCTGATGCCATAATAATCGCATGGACGACATCTTCGACCTCGTCTCCATTCACATGGATCATCGGACATTGGAAAGCTTTTCCAAAATCCGTGCAATAAAGCGAAGAGCGCGCATCGCCCGGAAGGGTCGTGAATCCGATCTGATTGTTGATGACAACATGAATTGTTCCGCCGGTTTTGTACCCATTCAGTAGCGAAAGATTGAGTGTCTCCGCAACGACTCCCTGACCAATCACCGCTGCATCACCATGGACCAAAATCGGAACAACTTTATTGGGATCGCCTTGGTACTTGGCCTCCTGCTTTGCGCGTGTGACTCCTTCCACCACTGGATCCACGAACTCGAGGTGACTTGGATTTGGAGCGAGTGAAAGATGCACACTCTTGCCTCCGTCAGTCTGAATATCGGTGGAATAACCTTGATGATATTTGACGTCACCCATGACTTCTTCCATCTGTGGAAGTTCCGCGCCTTCGAATTCCTTAAAAATTTCCTGATAGGGCTTGTTCATTACATTCGCAAGAACGTTGAGCCGTCCGCGGTGAGCCATTCCAATGACGACTTCGGCAGCGCCCTGATCCGCGCAAACTTCAATCGCCTGTTTAAGTGCCGGGATCAAACTCTCGGAACCCTCCAACGAAAAACGTTTTTGACCCGTGTAATTATTTTGAAGAAAATTTTCAAAGATCGACGTTCGATGCAGTGACTGCAGAATTTTGATTTTTTGAGGCGCCGTAAAATGCGTTTTATTCTGATTTTGATCGAGCCTTTGACTGAGCCATTTATTGATCTTTTCATCCCGGATATAAAAAAATTCGACTCCCACCGTGCGACAGTATGTTTCTTGAAGATGTTTCACGATATCGGTGAGGATGCTCAATGGCGGGAGGCCAATTTCAGTGGCGACCTGGAAGGTTCTATCGGGTGAAACTTTGTCTAATTTAAAATATTGAAGATCCAAATAGGGGCGGAACGGAGGTTGATAAAGGCCGAGCGGGTCGAGCTTGGCCAGCAGATGGCCCCTCATTCGGTAGGCGTTGATGAGGTTTGAAACCTGGATTTCATCGGCAACTTCTGAGCTCCCTTCGGCAAGCGAAGGAATGAAACGGGGCTCACCTTGTCCCAGCCTCAGCACATCAAAGAAGAATGCCCACTCACTCGGGACTGCTTTGGGGTCTTGCTCGTATAACTTTTCAAGCGCCTCTATATATTCGGGCGAGACCTGGCTTAAAAACGAAAGCCGGTTTAAATGGTGAGGATGACCGTTTGGAGATGAAGGAGAGTTTTTATCGGATGGCGCGCTGCTCATATAACACTTTGGGTGGGCTAACCTATTCGTTGCATCATTGCGTTATTGCATTGGAGTCCCGATAGTGCTTATTCAATTCTAACGTTCCTCACTTAAGTGTAGGAGACGTATGAAAATTGACGCCCATTTTGCGTTCTAGACTATCTGATTCGAGATTTTTAGACTACTGGAAGGCCTTGAAATCTGGACGTATTTTTGGCGTTTGAAAGGATCTTCGGCTATGCATCGACAACGGTATTTTTGGCGTTTTTATTTCATTGTTTTATTGGGATACAGCCTTTCTGGATGCCATCCGAAAGCTACAAATCTCGAAAGCCTTTCGTTCGGATCCTCCAAGGGTTTAGCCATTTCGACTGCCGAACCGGTTGCGAGTGATGTAGCCGCGAAGATTTTTCGCTCTGGCGGAAATATTGTCGACGCTTCGGTGGCGGCCGCGTTGGCGATTTGTGTGGTTAGACCTCAGTCGGTGGGTCTTGGAGGGGGCGGCTTTTTGCTTTATCATTCGGGAAATCCAAACAAATCGGAAATCTGGGATTTTCGAGAGGTGGCTCCGCGAAAGGCGACCGCGAAGATGTACATTCAAGACGGCCAACTTGTGGCCGACGCTTCCTTGAATGGACCGCGAGCGGCGGGTGTTCCGGGACTTTTGGCAGGATTGTATGACTTTCAAAGAAAGTACGGCAGACTTCCCTGGAAAAAAATCGTGGAGCCGAGCATAGATCTTGCAGAAAAAGGCGTTCAGGCTTCGTCCCATCTCGCCCAAAGACTTGTCATCCGAAAAGAAATTCTATTAAAAGATCCAAGCTTAGCTTCGATTTTTTTCAAGAAAGGTCGAGCGATCCGGGCGGGTGAAACTTTTGTGCAGCAGGATCTCGCGCTTACTCTCAGACAGATCGCCGCAAAAGGTAAAAAATATTTTTATCGTGGTGAGTTTGCAGATCATTTTGCGGCTTATATGAAGGAATCAGGTGGACTCATCGAAAAGGCAGATCTCGAAAATTATCATGTGAGAATGCGTAAGCCTATTGCGATGAAATGGCGAAATTATACGGTCCTCACGATGCCACCCCCGAGCAGTGGCGGGATCAAGCTTTTGCAGGTTTTGAGGATCGTCGACGAGATTCCCGAATCATTTAAAAATTCATTTCCAGAAAAACTAGATGACGGTGCTTCCGCCGGAATTGTGATTTCTGAAATCGAGGCCTTTAAGCGAGCGTTTGCAGATGGCGGACTCTATGTCGGCGACCCTGACTTCGTAAAGGTACCAACAAAAAAACTTCTCGATGCGAGTTATTTAGAGAAACGTGCCTATGAGATTGAGTACGATAAGATCGTCCCATCGGCGGATGTTCGGCCTTTTGGAACCGATGGAACGCAGCCGAAACAAACTACTCACTTGTCGTTCATGGACTCCAACGGAAATGCCGTATCGATGACCATTAGCCATAACTTTTATTGGGGCGCTGGCGTCGTGGTTCCCGGCACCGGAGTTATTTTGAACGATACCATGGACGACTTCACCACGGAGCCCGGAAAGCCAAATGCGACGTATGGATTGTTAAGCGGCGAGGCGAACAAAATTGCTCCGGGAAAACGCCCGGTCTCTTCGATGACTCCTACGATTTTATTGGATGCGAAAAAAAATAATCAGGTTGTCATGGTTTTGGGCGCTCCAGGAGGGGCTACGATTCCCGCTCAACTGCATTACGTTTTGACTCGGATTTTGCGTGACCACAAACCAATGGACGAGGCGATTGCGGCATGTCGTTTCACGCATCAATGGATGCCTGACAAGCTCAAGGTGGAGCCCAACTGTCGACGGGAATTTCGAGCGCTTGAAAAGTATTACAGCATCGACGAGATGAAGGCGATTTTTGGTGAAGTACAAGTTGTCGGTCATGATGATCATGGCTTGGCATATTCGCTTACGGATCCTCGCGGTGGCGGCAAACCCTTGATCGCCGTGCATTAGAGAGCCTTGTTGAAAAAGGTATGAATTGACATTAGAGCGCTGCGACGCCAATTCTTGGCAGTCGAAACCCCAGAGGACAGCAGGGCCCCTCGACTGTCAAAATTGGCTGCGCGCTACACTTTTGCACTGCTACCTTTTTCAACAAGGCTCTCTCTAATGTCACAAGCCGCTTGACCACGATTATGACTGTGCTAGTTACCGCCTGCTATGTTTGGTGGTGCGAGTTCTCCCAAACGAATTTTCGCGATCATTGGTCTCGCGGCTTTGTTCGTCGCGGGTTGTGGGGCGACGAGAAATTTACGGCCGCTGGGTGACGGAAATTCGGCGCTGCACTTTTCATTGGGTGGGCCCATCGTAACGATAGGCGTTCCAATTCCGGTTCCATATTCCGAGCTCGGCTATTCCTATGGTCTTGGAAATCGCTGGAATCTCCATGGTTCCTTTCAACCCACTGCTGCGCTCTATAAGACCGCGGCCTTTGAGACAGGGGCCGCCGCCGAACTTTTGGAAGGTGCCCACGGATGGCCTGAAATCATGTTCGATATGCGAATGCTTTTTGTAGCCGGAAGTGGGGGAATGGTCGCGTTTCCGATCATCACTCCAGTTTTTTCTTACTCGCTCAAAAGATGGACACCCTATTTAGGAATCGACAGTCTTTTCCAGGTTCATGACAACGATCGTCCACTCCTTCCTAAGGTTTATTCACCTTTTGGCGGTGCTCGAGTTCGAGCCTGGGATAACTGGAACTTCGGTTTGGAGCTGAAGTGGCAAGCGATTAATCACGATCTAAATTTCGAAACTGTGAAGCATCCAAGATCAGCAGGTACGAGTTACGGAGTTTTAGCGCCGTATATCTATGTGGGGTATGAATTCAAATGAACTTGATAATTAAAAATAAGTTTTACTGTTCGAATAGATTGACTCTTGCGATTTTTTCAATCGCCGCGATTGCGCAGCTTCTCTGTTCGGGATGTTCACTCGATAGCCAATACTACGAACAGCGCAAAACCGATTCGTATACGCTTGGCTTCAATATCATACCGCAGTCACAAGTCGATGTGAACGTGAGCTTCACTTCGAATGGGAATCTCATTTATGGAGTTTTTATCAAGGCGCTGAATCGGACGGCGAACACGCCGACGATTCTTTATTTTCATGGAAATGACAAAGATATCGAAAAATATTGGGCCAGAATGGAAAAACTTTATCCCCTAGGCACAAATATTTTCATTTTTGATTATCAGGGCTATGGAAAATCGACCGGCTCGCCCTCGCTTTCGGCCATTCAACAAAATTCCATCGATGCCTTGACGTATCTGAAAACCCGCGCTGAGGTGAATCCGAATAAAATTATCTATTATGGTTTTTCGTTAGGCGGTGTCTTTGAGCTTCGCCTCGCGGCGCAAACCTTCCAACCCGCAGCTGCCATTGGCGAAGCACTTCCGGCTTCTACGGATGCACTGGCTCACACGGTGCTGCGAACTTCTGTTCCTTCCGAAGATTTTTTCGACGAGACATTTGACAATGTCGCGATGATTAAACAGCTTCGTGCGCCCGTTTTACTTTTTCATGGAACGAAGGACGAAAAATTGCCCTTTCATGAAAATGCCGATCCGCTTTTTGATGCGGCGCTGCAACCAAAGACCACGGTCGCAGTCGAAGGTTCGCTCCACGATCAAGTGATCGATACTCTTGGGCAAGCGCAATATCTGTCGATCATCCAAAATTTTCTACAGCAGAACAAAGTAGAGTAGCTAGAGGCGGTCTTGCTAATTAAGGTTTCATCTCGGCAGCCCGCCAAAGATACCACGAAGCAGTCGTGCGATAGGGGCGCCAGCGTTCGCCAAACGCGAGGAGTTCCTTTGGGGTTGGCATCACTTTTTTGCGATAAGCTTTCGCAAATCCTCGTCTAACGCCGTAGTCATCCACCGGAAGAATATCGGGACGTCCGAGCTTAAAAATCAAAAGCATTTCGACGGTCCATTTTCCGATCCCGCGAATGGTATCCAGCTTCTCGATGATTTCACTGTCTTCCATCTTTAGAATTTGACGGTGGCTGGGAACAAATCCTTCAGCCGCTTTCGCGGATAAATCTCGAAGTGCTAAAAGTTTCGCGCGCGAAAGTCCGGCAGCCCGAAGTGGCTCGTCAGGCATTTTTAAAAAATCTTCTGGTTTTGGAAATTTTTTTCCGCGTCCGCCAAAAGCCTTCTGCACACGATTAAAAATGGTCTCGGCGGCTCTGCCATTCAGCTGTTGATAGACGATCGCCTCCGCCAAAGCCTCGTAAGGGCTTTGTTTGTTTTCAGCTTCCAATTTCATGGGACCTGAAAGATCGATGATCTTGGCGAGCACTTTATCTGCTTTTCGCAGCATCTTGACTGCTTCGGACTGAAGTTCCGGGTCGTGCGGTATGCCAAAGCCCATAATGTGAGACTCTAAGAAAAACCTGAAGGGAACAATACCTTTTTGTTACTGACAAGGTTCCCAACCCAGCTGAAATGAGCTATAGGGGCGCGATGGATCTTGCCCTTAAAGACCGAAAGGTTCTGGTGACTGCTGCATCGGATGGCATAGGGCGAGGAATTGTCGAGGCTTTTTGCGCAGAAAAGGCGAAGGTTGCGATTTGTGCGCGGGATCGACAAAAGATGGAGGATCTCAAGAGCGAAATTGGAATAAGTTTTTACGAAAGCTGCGATTTAACTTCCGCTTCGAGCATCGAATCCTTTTTAAAGTTGTTACGGGATCAGTTTGGGGTTCCCGAAATTTTGGTGATCAATACTTCGGGTCCACCCAAGGGAAAGTTTTCGCAGCTGACTTTTGAAGACTGGACTAAAGGATTTGAAGTTGTTTGGGGTCCTGTTGTGAAGTTCATTTCGGCAATTCTTCCTCAAATGATCGAACGAAAGCGCGGACGGATTGTCATATCGACTTCTTTCTCGGCGCGCGAGCCCATTGGCACAATGTTGGTTTCAGGCGCGATGCGTTCAGGAGTATCCAACTTGGTCAAAGGACTTGCCCGAGAAGTGGCAGAGGCCGGTGTGACCGTGAACGCCGTTCTTCCTGGATGGACCGCATCGACTTCCGTAAAAAAAATGGGAAGTAATCCCATCGATTCAATCGTCGCGCAGATTCCAATGAAGCGCCTTGCCGAGCCGCGTGAGATTGGAGACTTGGTGGCGTTCCTTTGTTCGGATCGAGCTTCCTACATAACAGGTCAAGCCATTGCTATCGATGGAGGATTTTTACATGCGATCTGAAAGAGAACTTCAATCGGCGCCAAAGCAAAAGCCTTCGGCGAAGATAAAATTGAATATGTCGGAGCCAAGAGCGAAGCAGAAAATTCATCTTATTCGAGAAGCCGAACGTTCTGAGCTAGATGCCATTTGGAAATTGAACCAGTCGGAAGTTCCTCACGTCGGCAGTGTCAGTTTTGAGGATTTTGAAAAACTGGTGGTAGCGGCTCGTGCCGTTCGAGTGGTCGTATCAGACGGAAAAATCGCAGGCTTTGCCGTCATTTTTGACGAAAAGGGTCACTATCTAAGCCCCAATTTCATTTGGTTCAAAGCGCGCTATCCCGCATTTACCTATATTGACCGAATCGTTGTCTTGCCAGAATTTCGGCGCCGTGGAATTGCCAGGACTCTTTACGATGACGCTCAAAAATTCGCGGACTCCTCAGGATCTTTGTTAACTTGCGAAGTGAATCTGAATCCACCCAACCCAGATTCAATTCAGTTTCATGAGAAGCTCGGATTTAAGGCTGTCGGTACTCAGGAAAACTATGGGGGTAAGATTACTGTTCAGATGTATGTCAGATCAAATGTATGAGGGGGATGAATATGAAAACCACTCACCAGCCTAAGCTAACCGTGTCGCGAGCTCTCCCTTTTTTTCTAAAGCATAAAGATCGTCACTTCCACCGATACACTCATCCCCGATGAAGATCTGAGGTACCGTACGAAATCCCGTTTGTGCAAATAGCTTCTCAGCTCCATCACTATCATTTTCTATATCGATTTCTTGATAGGGAATTTTCTTTTGATCGAGAAGAGCTTTGGCGCGCTTACAGTAAGGACAGTAACTTTTCGTATATATTTTTACAGGTTTCATTTGAAGGAACCTATCCTTTCCGAATTTGACAGTTCATGAACTTACTTCGAAAGCAGTCCTTTTTCATTCAAAAGATTTTTCAGCTCCCCACTGTCATAAAGACCACTGACGATATCACACCCACCCACCAATTCGCCTCGGATAAACAGCTGTGGAAACGTTGGCCAGTTTGAAAATCCTTTCATTCCAAATCGCAACTCTGGATCTGAAAGAACATCGTGAGTTGCATAAGAAACGTTGACCTTGTCGAGAATTTCCACGACTCGCGCTGAAAATCCGCACTGCGGAAATGTGCGATCTCCCTTCATATAAAGCATCACCGGGTTCTCACTAATTTCCTTTTGAATTCGTTTATTTAAAGCTTCTTGGTCTTTCACAACGCTGCTCATATTTTTTTAGCTCCTCAAAATTATGCGGGGTAAAATTCAAACCGCTTGTGTTATGATCTGAACCGCATGAATGGGCCCATTCATCGCCTCTCCCAAAGCCTGATAGACCAGCCGGTGTTGTTCTACCAAACTTTTGCCCTTGAAAGCGCTAGACTTAATGTTGAGTTCGAAATGATCTCCACCACCTGTCAGATCTCGCACGTCCACATGGGCATCGGGAATGAGCTGTCGAATCAGTCGTTCTATTTCAAAACTATCCATCATACGGTGTAGGGTTAGACTTTTATCAAAAACCGATGAAATTTGCGAGGGGTCTATAAGAGCACCTTCAAACTTTTCCTTGCAGAGCCTGGGAAAGTCGCTTCTCCTAAGACTAGTGCTCTGTAACAGAGCACTAACCTATGAATCCAGTTTACAGACTTTTGAAAGAGCAGCCCCGTTCCGACCAACAGTGGATCGGTCTGGAGGTCGAAAGAATCGCGCTTCAGAACGGCAAGCCCGTTCGATATGAACCTGACGTTCGAGGATGTTTGAGTGAGCTCCATCAGAAGTCTCGGTGGGCCATTGATTACGAAGTAGATGGAAAAATACTCGCGCTGAAGAAAAATCTTCATTCCATTTCGGTCGAACCCGGCGGGCAGTTTGAAGTGTCTCCGGCCCCTCGAAAATCGATTCAAGAAATTGAAAAACTTTTGAACGAAATTGACCGCGATGTTCTTTCTACCGAGGCGGCTTCAAAATGGAAGTGGCTTTATCTCGGACTTAATCCTTGGGACAAACCCGATGACATCCATATTTTGCCTAGTCCGCGCTATCAATTGATGAATCAACATTATAGGAGCAAACCGGGGGATCGCGGGCGGGAAATGATGCGGCTTTCGGCTGGATTACAGATCAATCTCGATTTTCAGTACGATCAGGATGGTGCTGAAATGTTGCAGGCCGCTTTTTGGATTGCGCCCGTGATGAGCGCTCTTTTCAGTCACTCCCCATATCAGTTTGGAAAAAGAACGAAGGCGCTTTCCGAACGTCGAATGATTTGGTCTCAAACGGATCCACAGAGGTCGGGGTTTTTGGCATTTGCTTTGGAGCCTGACTTTAATATTGAAAAATATTCTGAGTATGTTTGTTCCGCTCCTCTGATGTACGCCTATGATGAGGACGGAAAAGTTTGGGATCCTCAGGGAAAAAGTTTGAGAGATCTACCGAGTCTGCTCCAGCGGCACAATGCTCTGGCCGCTATGCGACAGTTATTTTCAGAAGTTCGCTTTAAGCCATGTTGCGTGGAAGTACGTTTTTTAGATGAGCAGTCGAATGAGTTCAGAGCTGCGGCTTCGGCGATGATCATCGGACTTCTCTATGACAAGGAGAATCGACAACACATTCGAAAAAAGTACGCTTCTTATTCCGTCGAAACTTTGAAGAAACTGATGCTGGAAGGAGCCGAGCGCGGCCTCAAACATGATGAAATTTATTCCCAGGCCAAAGATTTTTTTTCACTTGCGGATATGGGACTCCGTCGGCGCGGTTTAAATGAAGGTTCTTTCTTGGCGCCCATCGACGAAAAACTTTTCCGCCACCGGCAAACGCCTGCTGAGCTTTTTATCGCTGCAGAGGCAAAGGAGTTAGGCCTTTCATGAAAGCCCTTTTTGTTGCGGATCCTGTAGAAACGTTAAAGCCGGCTTCGGATACTTCGCTTCTCATCGCCTGCGAAATACTACATCGCGCACATCAAGTGTGGTTTACCGAAATCTCTCAGCTTTCGTGGGAAGGCGGCGATCTTTGGGCAGAGTGCCACGAAGCTGCGGCCGCTGAGCCCTATAAACTTCCGGAACTCGGAAAAACATTTTCCGAACTCATTCGGACGTTCGATTTTATTTTCATCCGTAAAGATCCACCGTTCGATGAAAATTATGTAAAGCTTTGCTGGCTTCTGGCTCCTTTTGAAAAAAAGATTCGGATGATCAATCAGCCAAGTCATCTGCTTCGGTATCATGAAAAAATGCTTCCACTCGAGGGTTTGAGCCGAGGATTTCTGAAAAAGGAGCACTTGATTTCCACTTGTATCACCTCTCAATTTGGTGAGGCGGTCGAATTCGTCGAAGAACAATCTGATGTGGAAGAAATCGTGGTGAAGCCGTGGCTGGGTTACCAGGGAGGCGATGTATTCGTGATCGCCAGAAAAAACTTTTTTGAAGAGGGTCGACGCTTTTTTTCCGATGTTTCGAAGACCTGGATTATTCAACCCTGCCAAGCGGAGGTGCGCACCGAAGGAGACCGCCGAGTCTTTTTCTTCCAAGGTCGCTACATCGGAGATTTTGTACGCCTTCCGCAGACGGGTAGTATTGTCTCCAACCTTGCTCGCGGAGGCACGGCTCTCAAACGTGAAATGAACTCTAAGGAACTCGAACTCACCGAGCGTCTTGAGAAATGGCTGAAAGAAACTCGAATCTTTTTCGCAGGCGCAGATTACATTGCTGGGCGTGTGAATGAGGTGAATATCACATCGCCTACCGGTTTCGCATCTTTTGAAAAACTTTACGGCAGAAGCCTTGCGAAAGAAATTGTGGATCAGATTTTAGAGAGCAAAAAGTATGTCTGAGAATACGTCAGCTTTGCTCATTGAGAATCTCTGCATTGGATATCCTCAAAAGGGTGGACTCAAAACCGCCGTGGACCAACTCTCTTTGGAAATCAAACCGGGTGAATTTTTCGCCTTGCTTGGCCCTAATGGAGCCGGAAAAACTTCGATCATTTCAGCGATTACGGGCCTCGTCAATTTTCAGGCTGGCAAGATTTCCGTTTTCGGATTCCCCGCCGCCAGTCGAGAGGCGAAGTTTCTGGTGGGCTTGGTTCCCCAAGAACTCGTCAGCCACGGATTTTTCAGCGTCAATGAAATTCTGCAGTTTACTTCGGGATACTACGGCATTCGGAATAATCAAAAGCAGATCGACGAATTGCTCGAACGACTTCAATTGGTGGCGTATCGAGATAAGCAGGTCTCTCATTTAAGTGGTGGCCTCAAGCGACGCGTCTTGATTGCGAAGGCTTTGCTGCATTCGCCGCGAATTCTCTTGCTCGACGAGCCTTCAGCGGGCGTGGATGTGGAACTGAGAACCATTCTTTGGAACTTCGTTCGCGAGCTCAATTCCGCGGGAACAACAATCGTACTGACAACTCACTATCTCGAGGAGGCGCAGCGGCTCTGTCGGCGAGCTGCGATTCTGGATAAAGGAACATTGCTTGCGCTCGACGAAACGGGATCGCTGATTGCCTCCATGGCAGAGCGTGTCGTGCATCTGACACTTCGAAATTTCCGCGTGCCACCCACTGGGAAAATCCATAATCCCGATCTTCTTTTTTTCTCGCAAGATGGAGATCACGTGAAAGTGATTGTCACTGGGTCCGTCAGCATCAACAAAGTCTTACAACTGCTCCATATTCCGCTTGAAAATGTAACCGACATTCGGACAGAAGAGGGTGACCTTGAAAATGCGTTTTTAAAGCTGCTCAAGAAAGGAATTGCGAAAAGTGCTTAATCATCCTCCTGCCGTTTTTTCGAACAACCGATGGCAGACAGAATGGATTGGGTTTCTGACTCTGTTTCATAAAGAGGTTGCCCGATTTGTGAGGGTCGCGGCTCAAACGCTTTTTAGCCCGTTGATCAACGCGCTCTTATATCTGATTGTGTTTGGACTCAGTTTTTCGGCGCTGTTGAAGACTCAGCAAGGTTTTACGTATCTCGAGTTCTTAATTCCAGGTTTAGCGGCGATGGCAGCACTCAATAACTCGCTTCAGAACTCGTCCAGCTCGGTGATGGTCAGTAAATTCCATGGAGATCTTCAAGACATTCGATTAATTCCACTCTCATCGACCGCGATCGCCGCAGCTTATACATTAGCTTCGATTTTTCGTGGAGTGATCGTCGGGATGCTCGTACTCATTCTGGGCGAATTCGTTTTCTATTTCAAAACGGGCAACTCGATTCAAATTTTACATCCAGGAGAGCTCTTCGTATTTCTGATTTTGGGCGGCGCTATTTTTGGAAATTTGGGAACCTGGACGGGTTTCATTTGCAAGACCTTCGATCAAATCCACGCCGTCACAAACTTTGTGGTTCTTCCGCTCATTTATTTGGGCGGCGTTTTTTTCTCGATTAAAATTTTTCATCCAGTTGTGCAACAGATATCGGCTTTTAATCCATTGCTTTATTTGATCAACGGAATTCGTTGGAGCATTTTAGGCGTATCCGACATCCCCATTGGCTTCTGTCTCTCGCTTTCACTGGTCTTTGTCGCGATCAGTTGCGTGATCGCATGGTACAGCGTCAGATTCGGAAGCTATCAGCGGTTCTAAAACCAGATCTCTTCCGAAAAGACATATGCCGATTAATTCTGGCCTTTTCTCTTCGCGTTAAAAACGTCTCTCAACCTTCCGCCGCAGCCTTCGATATAGGCTTTGAAACCTGCTAAATCCTTGTGATCCATATTGAGCTTTCTTGCGACATCGGGAGGCAGGGCTTCAAGAAATTTTTGAACTTGGGGATAACCCAGCGTACCCAGCACAATCCCGTTTTCTAACGTAGGCATCATGGTCGCGGCGTGTCGTTTAAATAAATCGAGCGCAGGTTCGTGAGGAACCATATTTTGGAACATCAATTGCTGAAGCATAAGTCCCGCTTGAACTGGACTCATCTTTGAAAGGTGATCTGCAAATAATTTTGGTTCCGCTTCAAGCAGAATTCCCACCAAATGCGGCGCCGAAACAATGCGCTGGAATATTTCAGGATGCTCATTTTTGATTTCTCTCAATAAAGCCGGATCTTCCTTCGCGACCTTTGCGAGCACCCAGGCGTTCTCAAATTGAGTCTGCAGGAAGACTTGATACTCAGCCGTGATATGACTGGGGTAAGTCCAATTCAAATTCTCAGGGAGTTCGCCCGTGAGCATGAAATTTCGTTTTTGCCTTTTGGTGAGCATCTTGGAAAGCCGCTCTCCAAAGAGTCGGACTGAACCTGCGGCATTCCCCAACTCAAAGTTCTTCACGAGAAAATTGTCGATGAGGTGATCAAAGAGCTCTGGATTTTGAAGAATCACGAAATGGAGGGGCCACAATCGTTTGGCCACCGCCAATGAAATTACGGTGTGCGGTGTGGAAGCCACTGCAATACTTTCAGCTGGCACTGCCAATGAAATCACGGTGTGTGTGATGGAAGCCCCTCCTTCAACACTCCCGGCTCGCCGCCTTCTTGAATTTGCCGCAGCAGCAGTGCGTGGCGGCGGGGCAGTCACCGCTGGAGTGGGACCTGGCAGGGGATTTGCAGCTTGTTTGAGTATGACGGATGGGTCCACAGCGCCGATAGCAGCGGCAGCAGGAGGGGGTCCTTTTCGCGGTCGGCCAAGACGATATTTGCGCCACGTTCCAGACGGCTGCGGAGATGGAGAAGCAGCACCCGCACCTGGTGGTGCTGAACGCTCATTCGCAGAACCGTCCGCGACCCTTGTGCGCTCGGGCACTGCGCCACCTGCGAACATGGTCATTAAGTCGTCCCAACGCTGAATCGAATTATTGACTCGAAGGCCATCGGGACTTTGTCCGCGGCCGGCAGCGAATGTCGCATCGTCGGGGAGCGCTCTGATTTGTTGAATGAGATCGGGAGTGCTTCCATCTTTTGGAGTTTCTGCATTTCCTGTTTGAGCCATATTATCGATCGCACGTTTGGCGGGAAGCGCGATCAACAAAGCTTGTCGAATCGCGTTCGCTGCTTGAGGGGTTCCCAGTTTTACAACAATTTGCATCACGTCCGTGAATAATTGCTGGATCCCTGGAATACCATAAATTTTGGAGCCGAGAGCTGAGCTGTTGAAATAAGCAAGCAAGATCAGGGCATCTCGGGAAGTAAACGATGCCGCATCGTTTCCCAAACACATTCGTCGGTAAGCTTCGGTGATATAAGCATACGATTTTCCTTCGGGAAGATTTCCACCGATCGGCTTGTAGGGCCATTGGAAGTAACGGATCTTGAGGAGAATATCAGAGTGCTCAAGCTGCAAAAGATCACCTTGTTGCGCTCGGTCAGGATTGTAGGCCGGAAACAGATGGTCTCCGTAAAATTGCAAAACGCTAATCAAGCTTTCATAGGTAAGTCGATCCTCAGAATCGAGCGTTTCAGCCTTGGTGGCATAGGCAGTGAGATATTCGGGAAACGTTCCCAATCGGTGTCCAATCAAAAAAGCTTCAGCGCCAGCTATATTTTCAGTGCGGTAAAACCCACTGAGCTGGTCCAACTCCTCATCCGAAAGCAGCGGTTCAAAAGCTCGTCGAACAGGTGTCGTTTTTAAAATGCGGACGAGTTTTCCCCAAGCCCCAAAGCGTTCCGAAATTATGAAACCCGCTGGATTTTGGAAAGTCCGCGTGACGCCAAAAATATCGGCATCTGAGAGATTTGCGATTTGAAGCATCACATGCGTGCTTGAACCCTCTGCAGGACGCGTTCCTTTTTGAAGTTTCTCCACTCGGTTTTTGTTTGCGAGAAAAGTGAGGAATGCTTGCCTAATTTCATGAGCCGCTTCGGGTGTTCCTTCCTTCAGAGCATGCGCAATAAGGGCGCGAAAGCGATCCTGAAGTCCAGGAACTCTTTTAAATCGGCTGCTTGAATTAGGATTTAATATAGAAGCCAAAAGGATAAGACTGTCGCCCCGATCGAGAGGCAATTGCGAATACGCATCGGCGGCCGCACGATGAAATTCCACGGTAGCATCCCCACCAATCAAAAAAGGTCGAAAAGGCCAATGCACAATATGGGACTGAACGATCAGATCATTTTCGACTGGGGAGTAAATATGATGTTGCTGCTGGCGACTCATGGAACGAGCTGGCATGAGATGTGCACCGTAAAAATCCATAAGAGCTCGAAAACCCACGGGTCGGATCTGCCGATTTCGGATGATATGGGAATGCGTT
>Ga0207108_1010_pt1 | contig 38652 bp, 30 predicted proteins | sample Alteio_BWMinHeat_76_FD_153562 | JGI IMG/M metagenome (GOLD analysis project Ga0207108, IMG submission 153562) | Enriched cells from forest soil in Barre Woods Harvard Forest LTER site, Petersham, Massachusetts, United States -... | ecosystem: Environmental > Terrestrial > Soil > Temperate forest >...
AATATGATTGGCACTGCGGCAGGGCTCGCGTTGAGTGGAAAAGTTGCTTTCGCTTGTAGTTTTGGTTGTTTTTTGACAGGCCGCTACGACCAAATCCGAATGTCGGTAGCTTATAATCGTGCGAATGTAAAACTCGTGGGGACTCATGCGGGCATCGCCATAGGTGAAGATGGCCATTCACAAATGGGGCTCGAAGATGTGAGCCTTCTTCGATCTCTTCCGGAAATGTCTATTTACCAGCCGGCGGACGATCAGGAGGCTCGGCAGATTGTTCGCTATGCGGCCAAAAATGAGGGCCCCTGCTACCTGCGACTGACTCGGCAAAAACTGCCCGATCTTTACGATTCCAGTTATCAATTTGCCCCTGGAAAATGGTCGGTCCTTTCACATGGTCGCGACATCGCACTAATAGGCACCGGAGCACTCACCTCTTCATGTGTTGGCGCCAATGAGAAGGCGGGAAAAAAATGGACGGTTGTAAATGCTTCAAGTCTCAAGCCTGTCGATCGATCGCTCATCGAAGAATTGGCGGTAAGTCATAAATGGATCGTCACGGCCGAAGATCACTATACAACAGGAGGCTTGGGATCCGCCGTGGCAGAAGTTCTGAGCTCTGCCATTTCTTCGGGAAATCATGCGAGATTATTTCGTATTGGAATTCAAAATTTTGGAGAATCAGGATCTCCTGAAGAGCTTTACCATCATTATCTTTTGGATGCGGACGGTGTTCACAATCAAATCGAGAAACTGATTGGGCGGCGAAAAATAAACTGAACAAGAGTCTTAAGGCTGAAATAGATTTTTTCCGCTTTCGATAATCTTCTCGGATTTCCCCAGCGCCAGTAGCTCTTGCTGGCTTCTAGATACAGGCCGGCCATTAACTCCGCGATCACGCAGCGAAGCGAGTAGGGACGTGCCGATGCCTTAAATAAAAGAGCGCGACGATAGAGTTCATCGCGAATTTTTTGAAGCCTTTCGTTCTCATCAAGTTGAGAATCTAGGCTGTGCATAAATTCCTGCGGCACATACAACCTTCCGTTAGCATGATCTTCCTCGAGATCTCTCATGATGTTTAAATACTGAAGGCAGCGGCCCATTTCATAGGCATAGTTCTTCGCAGAAGTACCTTCGTTTGCGCCTACGATGCAAAGCACGGCTTCCCCGACGCAGCAGGCGACTCCATAAACATATTCGTCGAGTTCCGTCCAAGTTTTGAACGTCCTTTGCTCAATATCTTTTAGGACTCCGTCTAGAACCCCGAGAAGACTTTGATCGTCGATTTGGTAACGATTTCGCTCCTTCAAAAAGCGGTCCCAGAAGGGATGCCCGACTGCCTCTTTGGCCAAAACCCACCCACGGAGCTGAGCGATACGGCTTTTTCGAAAAGAAATTTCGAGATCCGGCTGGTCTGCTATATCATCAGCCAGTCGACAGAAAGCATAGAGATCCGCCAAGGCCTGACGTCGTTGGTGTGATGGAACGAAAAGGAAAGTCAGTTGGAAGTGACTTTTTTGCGCGGCATGATCGGCAGGAGAAAAAGTCAGCGAAAATGGATCCATCGTCAAAGAAAGTGGCACCTTCCTCTCGGAAGCTGATTCGGGCTGTGGCGCGTTCGTTTTCAATTACACTCCTTGCGCTTCCACGTGATGAACGACATTCCGTGGCGCTCACTTATCTTATGGCTCGTTTCGCCGATACGTTGACGGATTCCGGCCGTTGGGGATTTGAAGAGCGCACCAGACATCTTCATTGCTGGGAAAAAGCCATCCTTCAAAAAGATTTATCGCAATGGAAGCTGGAGGGCAATGTCGGTAGCTTCACAGAATCTGAAGCGGAATTGCTTTTGGAGGGAAAGCAGCTTCTGCATGAGTTTCAAGGTATTGCACCCCATCACCAACTGGCCGGACAGGATGTTTTGCGAACCCTCATTCAAGGAATGAAATGGGATCTGAAAACTTTCCAAGAAGGGGGAGGCGCTCCGAGTAACAATACCACGGCTGTCCGATTCGCTATCCGGGATTCTGCTCTCTTCGATTGGTATTGTTACTCCATCGCGGGATGTGTGGGAGCTTACTGGGTTAAAATGTTCAATCTGCCATCAAATTTAGAAAGTTTGGCAGTCGCGTACGGCAAGGGACTTCAGCGCATCAATATCATACGCGACGTCATTGAAGATTGGAATCGAGGGCGCCTCTATCTTCCCACTGCCGAGCTTGCAAAATTCATTCCCGACTTTTCCGAAAAGGCCAAGCCTCCTTGGAACGAAGAAGGCTGGAAGAAGTTTCTCAATCACTACTGTCAGGAAACCAAGGCACTTTTGACCTACGGAGCTCATTTTTGCGATTCGATTCCCAAAGGCCAAATGCGCTTGCGATGGAGCTCGAGCATGCCCCTTGTGATCGGTTGGGCCACGCTTGAAAAAATCGAGGCTTCATCGCCTTTTCAAAAAGGAATCAAGATCTCCAGGCCTGAAGTGAGACAGCTGGGATTTTCAACTTTGCTGAGAACTTTGTTGCGGACAAAATTCACGCCCCATTTTCAAAAAGATCTGTCAATGTTGACGAAAGACGGGTCGGCTAAAATAAAAAAGGAGGAGGTCCGATGAAAATTTACACCAAGACGGGAGACTTGGGTTCAACCTCTCTATTCTCGGGCGAGCGCGTTTCTAAAGATTCTTCTTACATCGAAGCCTACGGCACCGTCGATGAGCTGAACGCATTCATTGGATTTGCGGCTGCGATCAGCCAAGATAAGGAGCTTCTTCAGATCTTTAAGAGAATCCAAAATGATCTTCATTCAGTATGTGCAGATTTGGCCACACCTCATGACGCAAAAAATGCCTCTAAAGTGGAACGGTTGAGTTCTGACTTGGCGAAGCACTTTGAAAAATTGATGGACGATTTTGAGAAGGAACTTCCACCGCTGAATCAATTCATTTTAGCGGGCGGTACGGAACTTGCATCTCGACTGCATTTGGCAAGAACAGTGGCACGCCGGGCGGAGCGAACTGTGATTGCTCACTCTCAAAAAGAGAAGTTGAACTCAGAAATCATCATTTACTTGAATCGACTTTCGGATTTGCTTTTCGTTCTAGCTCGAATTGCCAATAAGCGCGCCGCCATTCCCGACGTCTTTTGGCAAAAAAAAAAATAGAAGATTGGGGTCAGGCACCGAAGGTGCCAGACTACTTGGGGCAACTTGGGCACAAATTATCGCTAAATTTGGCTTGGATAGGGCTTTAAATGGCAAATGACGGGGATTGTTCCTCAGGTCCTGATTTGCCTGACTATGGTTTTGGATTGAATTTCCTTAGCTCCACTATGAGTACCTGGGAGTAGCCTGGCACCTTCGGTGCCTGACCCCAATATGATCCAAAAATCCAAAATTAGGTGAATAGGCCTCGGGGTTTGGGCTTTTCGACGCGAATCAAGGTTTCAGCGCGAATGAAGGCGCTTTCGATATGAAGCAGCTCTGTCATCGCTTGCTGCTCCAGTAATTTTAGAAATTCCAGAAACACAAGGGCGGTATAGCGACTGTCGTCGATCGATCGATGGCGCTCGCCAGTTCGAGGAATCCCCAGACGTGCCATAATGCGATCGAGCGCATGGGACTGCTCATAAGGAAATAAGAGTTTGGAAATCCCAATCGTGTCGATCACGACAGTCTGTTTTGGCGGAATTTGGAGTTGGGTAAGTTTTCGGATAATGAAAGAAAGGTCAAAGCGAGCATTTTGGGCGATCCAAATTCGGTTCCCCACAAAACTCATAAAATTTCGGATCGCCGAATCAATCGTGGGTGCCCCTGCGACATCCTGATCGCGAATTCCATGCACGGCGGTGGAGCTGGGAGGGATGGGCCGCCCCGGATTGACCAACGTATGAAATACCTGCTCGGTAATTTGGCAATTTTCTACAGCTATCGCGCCTATTTCAATAATTTCATCCCCATCCTCCGGATAAAGGCCCGTCGTTTCGAGGTCAAAAACCACATAATTCAATTCTCTAAGCACCAATGACTTCAAACTTCGTCCTTTCCATCTCGGTGGCCCTCATGCTGAAACGCTCATGAGCTCGAACAAGAATGATTGCTAAACGGCCGCCCACCATCCTAACCTCTAAGTTTATTTCCTTATGAACCCAGGATTATATTATTGGCCGCAGATAGCCATTTGTTTTTTTGCACTAGGATTTTTCTCTCTTACGGAAACAGCCTTGACAACGCTCTCGGGAATTCAATCCGAGAGGCTTGCCGCGAGTAAAGGAATCCTCAAAGGCTTGCTGCGGTTTTGGATTAGGCAACCGAATCGCCTCCTTACGACGATCTTAGTCGGAAATACGCTTGCCAACACAGCGGCGGCCGCTTTGGGCACTCTGTACTTTGAGCGACACTATCCCCGCATTTCGATTGCTCTTGTGGCCGGCGTTCTAACGCTTTTGATTCTCGTCTTTGGAGAAATCGCCCCTAAAATTTTTGCACGCAATTACGCCGAGCAAATCGCGCCGCTGCTTCTTCCTTTCTTGCTCGCTTTTCATCTCATCATTTATCCGCTGACATTTGTGGTCACCTTCTTCATTTCGTTTTTGCTTCGAGCGCTCGGAGTTCGGATGAGCAATCGCCAAGTGATACGACCCACCGATATCGAATATATGGTCCTTCGCGCGAGTCGCGAAGGTTCCATGGAGCGCGATAAGACGACAATATTGTCTTCATTCTTTCAGTTCACGAAAAGACGAGTGAAAGACATCATGATTCCTCGCGACAAAATTTCGGCCATTTCGGTGGATGCGACCCTACTGGAAGTTCTCGATAAAGTTCGACAAGAAAATCACTCGCGCTATCCAGTATTCAATAAAGATTTGGACCGGATCGTCGGATTCCTTCACGCTCGCGACCTCTTCGGAATTTTAAGAAGCTACGGATTTTCCGAGGGCAGTCCCACGGCCATCGAGAATTTTTCTCTCCGCACTTGTTTACGACGCGCCTTTTTTATTTCAGAGCAGTCGCTGATTTCACGTGTTCTGAATGAAATGAAATCCAGCCGCACTCATTTGGCGATCGTTAAAGATGAGTGGGGCAATGTCGTCGGGCTCGTAACGCTTGAAGATATTTTGGAAGAGGTGTTTGGTGAAATCGAAGATGAACACGATGACGCCAGCGCCAAACCCATCGTAGATCTTTACTCCACCGGGGTGGAAATTGAAGGAAGTGAGTCGCTCGTTGATATCCATTCCAAATACGGAATTGAGATCGAGCCAACGGAATCCTACTCCACCGTGAACGGATTCTTGCAACACTACGCCAGTCACCAGCAAATCAGCCCGAAAACGGTCGTCATCTGGAAAAATTATGTTTTTTCGATTGAAGATGTAAAAGACGGTGAAATTCAAAAGGTACGACTTACCGAAATCCCTGGAGAGAAGCGGGAATAGATTCTTCCTTGAAGATTAAATCAAGACGGAGATTTCCGTTCCGTCGCTGGCAGGTTAGCTCACATTCATGGCAAGGGTTTTTGATGCGACGTTCATGTCTCAGGTGAGGCCTGCGAGAGCCTCCATTCGATGGGCTAAATAGCTATAAAACCTGCGAAAATGGAGAGAATCGGGCAAATTTGCCCGATCGATCATGGCACCACTTTTGCACCCCTTAAAGGCATGCTTGGTGTGTCTTACTGGTCAAAGATTGTTAGCCCATTCTGGATTCTCGCCGTCATTGCTTGCAGTGATACATTTCCTTCGGATCTTTGGGCTGACACCCATAACGATGAGAATCATTCGACGGAGTCTGGCACCTTAGAAACCACAGCCCCCTCGGGCCCTGTGGAAGTTCAGCAAAATACTTTCAACGGCATTCAATATCCCTTTCTAGATGAAGTCTTAAAGTCACCCTATCAAATGATTGAACGGTGGCTTCGAGCCAGTGGAGTTCCAAGTCGTTGGTCTCCAAATTTTGACGAACGGGTGATGTACTATCTCCTCTTTGACGCCGTTGGAATCGAGAGGACTATCCAAAACATTCCCCCAGACGTTGCCGAAAGAAATCATTTGAATGAAATTTCAATGGGTCTCAGTTGGGCTCAAACCCATCATGGCAAAATGCCAAACGTGCATTCTAAAGATGCATTTGAGCTTTCACTATATGATCTCATCGATCGACATTGGAAAGAGGGCAGGCGAAGTGGACCACAGGTTTTCGAGTACGAGTTCATTAAGGAAGAGGGCGGTCGAGATCCCGATTTCGCTTGGATCATTGAACAGATGAAAAACCATTTAGATTTATCCACATCGACAACAAGCCCCCATGGCTCTCACGCAGAGGTCTCTTCAGACTATCGATCCAATGGCGCTCCGAGAGTGGGTCTGACCAAGCCGGCTGACCGAGAAAAAATCATGGAGGAAGCCATTTCGAAGCCCAGAGAATTCCTTCGATCCGTCTGGGTGGATCATCTGCATCGAATCTCGAGAATTGAATTGGAGGTGCCAAGAAGTGTCCTCGCCTATTTAGATCAAAATGGGGACTTTCCGACCGAAGGACCAGCCGCCGCTTATATGAGTAAACCTGGCCGAGGCGTTTTTATGGTCTTCGATTCTCTTCCCAAACATTTTAAAATGCCTTCGAATTTTCAAAAATTCAGAAAATTACATGAAAAAGGCAATGCGAAATACATCATTGAGACTCTGGGATCAAAACAAAACCTGAGTTTTGCCGAGGAAGCCCTGCTTTTTAAAGCCAATATGTGGTATCGACCGCATACAACGCTCGAAGGCTACGTATGGTTGAAGGGACAAATTCCGGTCAAACGGCCGAAGGACAAGGCTCGCGATTTTCTCTCTAAATTCATCGTTAAACGGCGCGGGACCAATACATTTGTCGACCAACTTCAGCTGCGCCATGATTATTGGAAACAAGGAAAGTTCCATCCGCAGGAATGCGCCGCAACCATTCGCTATCTGAATGATGTGAAAAGATATGGATTAAAAGGTATCCGATTTCCCAAAAGATTCGAATAATTCGTGCCTTCGAATCAGCCTTTCAGCTCTGTTTGTTTGATCTCATTTGATGAAATAGAGTAAACCCTTCTATAGATATGCAGCCATACGATGGGGTCGATTTTCTTCAACTCGATGATTTTCTTTCAGATCAAGAAAAACAAATTCGCCAAACAGTCCGCACTTTCGTAAGCGAAAAGTTTTTGCCGATTGTGGCGAAACATTATCAAGCGGGAACTTTTCCATGGAACTTGATTCCCGAGATCGGGGAGATGGGATTGCTGGGATGCAATCTTCAGGGCTACGACTGCGCAGGCCTCAATCACATTGAATATGGACTCATCATGATGGAGCTTGAGCGTGGTGATAGCGGGCTTCGTTCGCTCGCATCCGTTCAGACTTCGCTTTGCATGTATCCTATTCATACGTTTGGAACGGAGGATCAGAAAAAGAAATGGCTCCCCGCCATGGCTCGGGGTGAAAAAATTGGATGTTTCGGACTTACCGAGCCTGACTTTGGAAGTAACCCTTCTGGAATGCTCACAACCGCCGTTCGCAAAGGAAAATCTTTTGTGCTCAACGGCACCAAGCGATGGATTACGAATGCAGGCGTGGCTGATCTTTCGATCGTCTGGGCGAAACTCGATGGCGAAATTCAGGGATTCATTGTTCCGAAGAATACCCCTGGCTATATCGCGAAAGAAATTCCCAATAAACTTTCACTCCGCGCTTCCGTCACTGGCGAATTCATTTTGGAGAATTGCGAAATTCCTGCCGACTGCATTTTGCCCGAAGCTCGAGGGTTAAAGGCGGCACTCATGTGCTTGAGCTCCGCCCGGTATGGAATTGTCTGGGGGGCTCTGGGTGCGGCCATGGCTTGCTATCATGAGGCGCTTCATTATGCGAAAGAGCGCGAGATGTTTGGAGTTCCGATCGCTCAAAAACAACTTGTTCAGTCAAAACTTGTTTGGATGATCACGGAGATCACGAAGGGGCAATTGCTTGCTTTACGTCTGGGCCAGCTTAAAAATACTGGCAAGCTCAAGCCACATCAAATCTCAATGGGCAAAATGAATAATGTCGGCACGGCTCTCGAGATCGCCAGGGTCGCTCGCGACATTCTCGGTGCAAACGGAATTAGCGATGAATATCAATGCATGAGGCATATGTGCAATTTGGAGAGTGTGAACACTTACGAAGGTACTTACGATATTCATAAGCTCATCATCGGAGAAAAGATTACCGGCCTTGCCGCTTACTAAGAGAAATATGCAAGTCGGGAAACTCCCTAACTTCTCGATTCTCCATTTTCAAAAATTGATTGTGAACTGGTTTCGATCTTCCGCACGAGATTTGCCATGGAGAAAGACCTCAGATCCCTATCGAATCTGGATTTCGGAGGTCATGCTTCAGCAGACGGGTGTTTCAACCGTCATACCTTATTATGAAAGATTTTTCTCGGCCTTTCCGGACATTTTCGCATTGGCGACTGCATCTGAAGACGCGGTGATGCAGCTCTGGCAAGGTCTTGGTTATTATAGGCGAGCGAAAAATATGCGGCTGGCTGCGCAGCTCATTGTAGAAAAATTTGGTGGAAAATTTCCCCAGATGAGAGACGAGCTTTTGACGGTTCCAGGGATTGGTGAGTACACGGCGGGTGCAATTCTTTCGATCGCCTATCGGAAACCACATCCTGCTCTGGATGGAAATCTCATACGGGTCTATGCCCGTTATCATTTGATTGCTCAAAATGTGAACGAAGGTCCAACGTTGAAAAACCTATGGCGGATAGCGGCAGAGCATACACCTCGCGAGGGCAAACATTCGCGCGAATTTACAGAAGGAATGATGGAGCTAGGAGCGCGTATTTGCGTACCACGAAATCCGCTTTGTTTAATTTGTCCTTTGCGCAAAGGTTGTGCGGCTTTTGCAACCGGGTTGACTGAAGAACTTCCTCGAAGAGCTAAGGCGCGAGCGCGTGAAAAGTATTTTGAGGAAGTATTCGTCGTAGAAAAAAATCGAAGATGGGCATTTTTACCTCGCGGATCGGATCCTAAATTCCCCGACTTTTTGCGCTTGCCTTATCGAAAACTCGAAGCCGCTATGTCTTCTCCTGCAAAATACGATATACAAATGAAATATTCCGTCACCCACCGCGATTTTACCGTCTTTGTGCAGAGAGCATCGAAACCTCCGGAACAGTCGACTGATTTGAAATGGCTGAAGGAAACTGAAATAAAAGCTGCGCTTCTTCCCGCTATCGACCGAAAGATTTTAGCAGAGCTAGCGGCGGTAGTTTAAAACGGTCGAGCTCATTTTTGCTTACCCTCATGTCACGAAACTCTTCCATGTATTTTCGAGCAGTGAACAAATCGTCATGGGACCTACCCCTCCGGGAACAGGAGTGATGGCAGATGCAACTTCCTTCACTCGCTCAAAATCAACATCTCCCACGAGTTTTCCCGATTCCAATCGATTCATTCCGACGTCCACCACCACGACACCCTTTTTCAACTTTTGCTTAGAAATCAAATGAGGTTTTCCGACAGCGACGATCAGTATTTCTGCCCGTTCCAAAAGAGAATCCGGATCTCTAGTCTTCGAGTGAACTACCGTGACCGTCGCTCCAGCTTGATCCAGAAGTAAGCTCATGGGACGGCCCACGATTCGAGAACGGCCCACGACAACGGCTAGTTTTCCGGCGATTTCAATTTTGTATTCGGCGAGAAGATTCATGATTCCGAGAGGTGTGCAGGCTACAAAGCCTCCTTTCTCTCCTGCGACAAGGCGCCCCAGATTCATCGGATGAAAGCCGTCGACATCCTTGCGAGGATCGACGCGATCCAATATCTGTGAAGCCGATAATTGGGATGGGATAGGAAGCTGCACCAAAATTCCGTGAACTGACGAGTCGGCATTCAACTGATCTACGATTTCAATCACTGCAGATTGCGAAATCTTGGAATCTAAATGTCTTTCGACAGAATAAATTCCGACTTCCTGACAGGCTTTTATTTTTTTGCCCACATAAACTTTGGAAGCTGGATCTTCTCCTACACGAACCACGGCGAGGCCCGGACGTTTTTCATCCCGCAGTTTGTCAATTTTGCCTTTAAGTAACTGGAGTCGTTTTTTCGAAACTGCTTGTCCGTCCAGAAGGATCATGACGCTACATCTTCATCAACCAAATCCACATTTTCAATTTTATATTCCTGAACTTTGTAGATCAAAGCTCGGCGACTTAATCCGAGAAGTTCGGCGGCTTTCGTTTTATTGTTTTTGGTATGGTTGAGTGCCTTTCGAATCATACATTCTTCTGTATAGGACTGAACTTGATCGATCGCTTTCTTCAAGTCCCATCCGTCGGGATTAAGCGAAGGCGGCTCGATCGTTGCACCACCGTGACTGCTGAGCGGAGGCGGCAATGTCGACACAGAAAGGATTTCACCATCCGTCATGACCACCATCTGCTCGATGAGGTTTTCAAGTTGGCGTACGTTTCCGGGCCATTCAAATGATAAGAATTTATTCATCACATGAGGATCGATATTCATAATTTTTCGCGCGTATTCACGTGCGAATTTTTTCATGAAGTGATTCGCCAGCAAAGGAATGTCGTCTTTGCGGTCTCGCAGAGCCGGTGCTTGAAGTGGAACGACATTCAAACGATAAAATAGATCCTGCCGAAATTTGCCATTTTTCACCTCTTCATCCAAATTTCGGTTGGTAGCGGCGATAAATCTGGTATCGATAGTGATCGCTTTGGTATCTCCGACACGCCGGATCGTGGATTCTTGAAGCACTCGAAGCAATTTACTTTGAAGCTCGAGGGGGAGTTCTCCAATTTCATCCAGAAAGACCGTGCCTTTATCAGCTTCTTCAAAAAGACCTTTTTTGGCGCGATCAGCTCCGGTGAAAGCCCCTTTGAGATGTCCGAAGAGTTCGCTCTCCAAAAGATTGGCTGGAATGGCGCTGCAGTCCACCACCACAAAGGGCTGGTCTCGTCGTGAGCTGTTGAAGTGGATGGCTTTTGCCAACAGTTCTTTTCCTGTCCCGCTCTCACCTAAAATGAGAATTGTGCTTTTGGTGTCTGCGGCCTTTTTAATTCTTTGAAAAACACTCTTCATGGCGCACGAATTGCCAATGATATTTGAGAAATCATATTGCTGCGAAACTTCCTGTTTGAGGCGACTGAAATTTTCGCGGAGCTTGCGATCTTCCACTGCGCGCTCAATCACAATTTGTATTTCTTCAGGCTCGAAGGGCTTCTGAATATAATCATAAGCTCCATTTTTCATGGCGGTCAGAGCGGATTGAATCGAACCGTGAGCCGTGATCATGATTACTGGAGTGTTGGGATGCATTTGCCGAAGTTCAGTAAGAACTTGAAGGCCATCTTTATCGGGGAGCCCGATATCGCAGATGATGGCATCAAAAATATCCGTACGCGCAGTATCTAACCCAGCCTGAGCTGTCTCTCGCGTCGTCACCTGAAATCTATTTTCGGGAAGGCTCAGCTTAAGCAATTTCAACAGGCTGGTCTCGTCGTCTATGATGAGGATCTTCACTCACCCCATCGTCTCAGGTCTTAGCAAAAAGGGTCAAGAAGCAGAGGAAACCCCCAAATCGTTCTTCAGGTCTTTTGAATGAATTGATCGCCAGCGATCTAGCTTATTACTGGATCGTCAAAATTGGCACTTTATCTGCAAAGAGAGGAAGAATTGGCATTGGACCCTCTTCGAAAACAGAATCAAAAGCAAAATTGAAGTTAGTCGTATAACTGAACAATCGCGAAATCACAATCTCACCGATGATCGAACCCGTAAAAACACCGCAGTAGTGGCTTTCGACCTGGGGCGCATTTAAAAGTAAATGTTGGTAGGGATGCATCTCCTCTGGTGTGCACAGATCCCAATTCTGATTCGTATCCGTAGAAGCTTCTATTCTATTCATCGAGATCACATCTTGGAGGATCGAATTGGCGCTCGTGGGAATGGCCTCATAATTGTTTGGGCAAGGTTGTGGCTGTCCAGCCTGATAAGCAGCGGTGGGTTGACTTGGATCCGTAAAGTTCACGCAGACGAAGTTGAGCGCTGGTGTACTTCTCAGATATTCATCGGTGTAAACATTGTAAAAACGGAAAGCCAGGGATGCCGGATTGAACCCCATGACGATGGCTTTTGCACTCGTAATTTGGAGGTTAGGATACTTCGTGTAATTTCCAATATAATTGATATCGCCTTCAATCCAAACGGTTCCCGTGACGTATAATCGACAGCCCTTATCATCGGTGGCAATTGTGGTATTTTGCATGAGCAAATTGCCTTTGATCAAAACATCTCCATAGCAAGTGAGTGCTGAGTTTTTTACTTCGAAGAATGCGGCCGCCCCATTTCCTTGGGCTTCCAAACCGCTAAACGAGGGTTCGCCGTCAGTCACCGTGGCTTGAGCCCATTCGATCGTATTTTGCGCCATCAGAAGATTCGAAGTATCTAAGCTCTCGATCTGCGCGATGCCTGGAGCTCCGATATAAAGATTGTCGTAGTCAATGACATTATCTTGGTTGTCGGGAGGTCTCACGCCAGTCACCATCGATTCACCGTCTCCAAAATACACGGGTTGCCCATTAACAGCTGTCGCATGGCCTGTTTGATAGGGGCTTTGCATATATTGCTTCAGCGTCATACTGCTTACGTGACGATTGGGGTCGACTAAGTCGAGGGTGTTTCCCGCGACAACGGTCGTGGGATCTGAACTTGGTTGGCGACTGAGTGTCATATGAGGAACGACGACACTGCCTTCCACATGAGCGCTTTGCCATGTATATTCATAATTTCCTGTACGGGCTCCCGATGAAATATAGCGCAGAATATTGGAATAAAACCCGCCATTACTTTCAGTGGAGTCACTTTGCAAAAAGTAAGAATTTCCAAAACCAAAATCGGTAACGATATTTCCTTGAATGCTGGCATGACATACTAAGCAACTGGCCGCTCGAACCGCGAGCGCTGGCTTAAATGTTCGAATGGCTTGTTCGGTCGAAGGTGGAACGACATTGTGATCATTATTATTATTGTTGATGGGGTTGTTTAAGTTGCCGATGACGGGATTCGGGCTAGGACTCGGCGCGTTCGCAAGTTTCGGCGTACTCGGACAACCTGTTTCAACTGCCGAGATTAAAAATAAAAAACCCAAAATTCTGAAAGGTTCCCAAATTTTTCTTAAAAGCTCCATATGTCACAGTCTCCGACTCTTTAATATGCAATTACCATTCCATTGAGATGTGGCTTATATGTGGCTTAAACAGCCTCTAGGGCGCTCCAAAATTCCAGTGTCGGGCAAATATGCCAGACCTATGCACGCTAAATTGCGCACTCGGGCCAAGAAAATGAGCTTAGACAATGTAAACTGATGCAAAAAAAGTTGCGTAACTGCCGGGCAATAGTATTCCCTTTATTCGGAAGCATGAATTTCGCGATTTTGGGGTTGTTCGTTGTCGACCGAAAGAAGTTTCAAAAAGAAAGACATTCGACTCTTCCTATCGTTGTTGATCATTTCTTTGATTGGTAATGCCTGCGCAGACTACGCGCTGATTTGGTATGGCATTTCTAAAATTAGCACATCAAAATCGGACCACAGCATCAGTATTTTTTATCTCGGACAGTCCATCGGGGTCATCCTTCTTGCTCCCTTTCTCTCGGTGTTGTTCGATCGACGTCGGCGATTGCAGGGCAGTATTAGTTTGGATGTGGCTTATGCGGGCCTTCTTTTGTTGATGATTCTTTTATATCGACTGGATGTCATGCTTCCGATGTTTATCTTTATGTTCTCCATGGCGACGGCTGCGATTGCGATTGTTCATAAATCCAGTGTCGGCTATGCAGCGGTTCAAAGAATGAGCTCGATTAGTGGTGTCACCTCGATAGTTGGAAATTTTGTGTCAGCTTATAATTTTTCGATTCTCTGCGGCTCGGCAATTTCAGGAATTGTCTATCGGCATATTGGGTTTTCGGGCTGTATGCTTCTCGGAGCAATCACCTTTATCCCCATGCCATTTATTTATTGGAGACTTTTTGCGCACGACCCAGAACCCGAACCCAGCTTTCGCGTTTCAACCTGGCTCGAATTTAAAGCAGGAATGCGGCAACTTAAACGAGATACAGTCTTACTAGCGACGGCGTTCATCCAATTGCTCGTCAACGCGGCAAGTTCTATTTTGCCTGCCGTCATTGGAATCTCTTTTGAAAAATTTATGCCGGGGCGAACGGATCTTTCTGCGATGGGGATCGCCATTGGAATTGCATTTGGAATCTTGCTCACAAAACCGCTTGGTTATTGGGGAACTTCTTTTCCACTCAGATGGATCACTTTTTTTTCAGTGGCCCCTTCGCTGTCGGCGCTGATGATTGTCTTCATCTATCCTAAACCGATTATGTTTTGCATCGTCTACGCTCTACATTGTATGGGTTCCGCCTTGCGAGGTGTAACATCCGGAAGTCTAAGAGTGTCGCGAATTCCAGAAAGCATGATCGGACGCGTCAATACGATTTACGGAATCATCTTGCATCTGGGTCAGATTATTGGCGGGCTTTTGATCGTTCCACTCACTCAAGTGAGTTTAAGATGGGGCGCTTGCGCGTTGACGATCACACTCGGTTTAGCCGCAGCTTTGGGTCTTGCGGCACTTCCCTATGGAGCGGTGAAAACATTTCTTCAGAGCGAAAGATCGAAAAAGCAAACTACGCGGTGAGTGGAAGGTGAACTTGAAAAGAGGTGCCGCGACCCTCAGCTGAATTGAAAGTTATCTTGCCTCCTTGATCGTGGACGATTTCGGAAGCAACCGAAAGACCTAGGCCAGTTCCTTCTCGCTTTCCTTTAGTGGTAAAGAATGGATCAAAGATTCGGTTTTGAATCTCTTGAGGAATTCCACTGCCATGATCTTGTATTTCCAACACTACATTCTTTCCATCTTCCCGACATCGTACAAGTACCTCCGATTTTTCTGAGGACGCTTGAATTGCATTCAGTAGGAGGTTGAGCAGAACCTGTTGAACTTGCTGGGCGCTTCCTACCAAGACGGTATCACTCAGCGCATCGACCTTCATTTCGATCTTTCGATTTTTCGCCTCGGCATTAATAAGAAGCAGGGCCGATTGCACAACTTCCTTTAACGAATAAGGTCGTCGCTCTTGAGGATCATTTCGAGCGAATCGCAGCATTTGTTGGAGGATTTGATTGCACCTTTCGGTTTCTTTCAAAATAATTTCGGCCGCTTCTTTGAGTTCTCGATCGCTGGTCCTGGCGTGCAGAATCTTGGCGTATCCAAGCATGGAGGTCAGGGGATTTTTTACTTCATGCGCGATGCTGGCCCCCATTTGACCAATAGAGGCGAGACGTGCGGAGTGCGCAAGCTTGAGCCCGCTCATCGCAAGATGAGCTTCACGTTCTCTCAAGTCCGCGACCATCTTTTGAAATGATCTGGCGTAGTCCCCAATTTCATCGGATCGAAACGTTGGCAACTCGATGGCGGCATATTCTCCCCGTGAGACTTTTCTGGAGGCCTCGGCAAATCTTTGAAGCGGTAAAAGAATCCATCTCGCTAAAAAATAAGATAACAAAAGCGAGAGACAAAGAAGTCCGAAGGCGAGATCGATGATTTCGCGTTTGAGAGAGGCGAGTATTTGTAGAACGCTCGACCGAGGAGTCGAGTTAAGCACCCACAAGTGATTTTCTGGCAGATAGGTGATGGCACAATAAAAGTCATGTCCGATCGAGTCGGTGCACTCGGAAACTACCGAGCCTGAAGGCGGCAAGAGTGCGGCCAATACACCTCTCGGAAAATTGATGCTTCCACCGATACCCGTCCCGTCAGATTTAAGAAACTCCACTTCATGGGTTCGTAAGACATCATGAATGGAATTTTTTGAATTGAGATCGCGAGCGATTTCAAGAGCCTCGATTTGTGAGCGGCTCGAAAACGCTTCTAACACATAGGTTTCGGTTTCTCGCAGCATGAGACGACCAAAAAAATAGGAGAGCAACACAATGGTTGCTAGCAAAAGGAGCGAGAATCCAACAAAGATTTTAATGTTTAGTCTTTTGAACATGCACTCGCCAAACTGGGCTCTGATAACGAACCCCATCAACTTCAGCCGTCACTTGCCAATAGAGCGTCCCTAAATCCAAATACGTCAGACTCAGTTTGTTAGAGGGCGTCGACTGTTGAAGCAAAACTTCTTTCATTTGAGGATCCGTAGAAATCCTCCAGTCGTAGTGGGCATTTTCGCCCAAAGAATCCCAGGTAAATTGCACAGGAGTATTCTCCTGAGGATCGACCAAAAGTGCACCATCGAAGCTCGGTGACTGCAAATGGATTTCGGGAAGAAATGTTTGAGGAGGAGTCACGGAATCTTTTGTTGCGACTATTTTTTCGCTGCGATGAATTTCAACAGGCGGAGAATTCTTTGTCACAGAATAAAACTTAGCTTTCCCTTCGGATACAGCGACCGTAAAGGTGCCAGCGTTCAAAGTGGTTTCCACCTTGGGGTCCTTTTCGTCTCCAACCGGATTTTTGAGTTCGAGAGTACCACTTGCGGTCTCGATGGAGAGGGAATGAGGAGTGAGTGTTTTCCTAAGTTGGGCCTGCACGGTTCCATCTTGCAACTGGATGATGCGATCGGTTGGATTAGGATTTTCACCAATAATAAGCAGTGTATTGGGCCTGACATTGAGCAGAGATCCCTCTCGGTATCTAAGCACGGCCGATGAGTCTGCGAAGGTCCGTATTGCATCCTGCTTTTGTAGTATGAGATTGAGGGCCGCGCGATTCCATGCAAAATCTTTATGGCGGCGATACTCAACTTCTTTTTGCAGTCTTTCAACCGTAGCTTCTTGATCGCTCCCCGGCGAGTTCGAGGTGGCAGGATCCGAAGTGGTTATCCTTCGAGCAATTCCCATGGAGGAGAAATAATAAAACACCGTGCAAACTGCGCTGACTAATAACAAACCGGTGGCCCCAATCAAAAGAGATTTTTTTGTAATGAGCGTTCGAGTTGGTCGCATCGGTGGAACGATTGCAGAGTCATTGCCTCGAGAGTCAAATTGGAAGCCTGCCACTCCAGGCGTATTGCTTTCGAAACGATGCGATACTTCCAGTTGGCGAAGAGTTTGATGAAGTGGTTCGGCTTCAGTCGAATCAAAACTTCGACCCACGTGATAAGGTAGTGACGAAAGCGATCCGATCAGTGTCTTGTCTTGAGAATGATAAATCGCCTCGCAGACGTCAGACAAAATGCTCAATCTTGGGTAGTGAAGAAGAGTGAGGCGAAAACGTGCTGACAATTTATTTCACTCCAGTGCGGCGGTGGGCGATCTATTGACAAGGGAATCCGAAGAAGCGATAGACCAATCCGTCCTCTGTCAAAGTTCCTTCGAGGGTTTTACAACTTCCTAAAGCGAGCCATCCTCGATCCTGAAAAATTTCATTGTTTTTTGTTAGGACGGCGCGAGTATCAAACCCCGGAACCTGAAGATAAATCGTGTTTGGATAGGCCATTTGGATTTGTTTTCTTTCGGGAAAGTAGGTGCCATCCACGCCAAAGTAAACTTCGCCTTTGAGGAGCGTCTTCAGATAGAGGGTCGTCCTCAAACTCCTAAAGCTCTGTCTCAATTGAGGTGACGCTTGCAGCGGAAGAGCGGTTCGAAGCATCACAAGCTTTTGCATCAGCGCGTAATAAGGATCGAGTGAAAGAATTTGAAAGTTCCGATATTTCAGTGGAACGCGATTACTTGTCCAATAACGATACCGGCTCAGATCAAATCTCATTTCAAAAAACAAACTTAGATCGCCGTTGCTCTCGATCTGAAATCGAGCCCTTGCAGGTTTGTCCGTATATTTGCTCAGAGTGTCTTCGAATCTGATGTTTTTAAACGCCAACTCAATGAGAGAGCGGTTTTCTTCTGCTATCTTTCCAAAGTCAAAATCGAGCTGAAAATGTTTGGATTTGTCCTCTGCGCATAGCTGGGCAACTTTTGATTTTTCGACTGATTCATTCTGTCGGCTACTGAGCTGATGTAATTCACTTTGTTGTCCGAAAGCCTTGGCGACCCCCCGCTTGAGACCTAACTGATAGAGCTCTGCCGCTTTGCCGTAATATCGAAATACATCACTTGCGTTTTCGCACGAGAGGTTATCACTCACATCACGTTCTCGCGCTTGGCTGTAGACATATAAAAGATTCCCGAAGTGGGACGGATCTCCCCTTGGGTAAATATTTGCGTTCATGAACGAGGCACTGGCAGCTTTGCGAAACCGTTCTTCAAATTCAGCTTCGAATCGTTCAGGTCGGTTGGTGGGAACTAAAACTTTGAACATTGTCACCGCTCGTAGGTTGGACCCGTTATAAACCACAAAAGAAAATTCTGCTGAATCTTCAATGGATGTAGCAGTTTCTTGCTCGGACATCTTGGGTTTGTCATCTTTAGGATTGACCTCAGCAGCGCTTGAACTCGAGGCAGCCGCGGGAGTCGTGGGAATGTCGAACGGCTTTTTCAATTGGACGTCCATCAAAAAGAGATCGTCAATTTGACGGATTCCTATTTGGTAAAGATTCTCCGGATCCTGAAGTAGTCCGTTCTTTACGAGAGGTACCACGGCGGTGCGAGAGCCGTAGGTATCACGCAAGCCTTTGTCTACGAGAGAAGCAAAATAAGTGTCGAGACCGGAAGCGGGCAATGCTTGTTCCCCCAATTGGACCTTTCGAATTCCAACACCCATGAGCCGGTTCCCCGCTAGGCTAATATTTCGGACATTTTGCTTTGATGCGCAGCCTGCGATGAAAAAAAGAGGCACGAAAAGAAAAATTGATTTGATGAAAGGAGGAGTTCTCACTCTTCTATTATAAGCCGACTGAGCTTCTGACTCGGCTGATCATTTTAGATGCTTTTGCTCGAGCGCGCTTAGCTCCGTCATCCAAAACCGAGTCGAGTTTGTGAGGATCGGCCATCCAGCGTTCATATTCTTTGCGCATTGGGCCAAACACATCGATCAATTTCTGAAGCAGAGCTTTTTTTGCATCGCCGTAACCGTAGTTTCCCGACTCAAATCGCTTTTTCATTTCAGCCACTTCTTCTGATGTCGCCACCAGTCTGTAGAGTTGATAAATAATTGAGCTCTCGGCATCTTTCGGCTCCGCGAGAGTCTTTGAATCTGTCTGAATAGCCATCACTTGCTTCTTGAGTTCCGATTCCTTAGCGAAAGGATTGACGCCGTTTCCGTAACTTTTCGACATCTTTCTTCCGTCAATCCCAGGCACGACCGCCACGTTTTCGGGAATCAATTCTTTCGGCAGATGGAAAGTTTCGCCGTAAGTTTCATTAAAGAAAGTCGCCATATCACGTGTCATCTCCAGATGCTGAGCCTGGTCCTTGCCCACAGGCACGAAGTCCGCATTATAAAGAAGAATGTCCGCTGCCATTAAAACCGGGTAATAAAATAAACCCATCTTGATCGGCTGTGATTTAGCGAGAGCGTCTTTGTAGCTATGAGCTCGCTCAAGCAATCCCATGGAAGTCACGCACGCTAGGAAATAACTGAGCTCAATATGTTCAGGCACCTGAGATTGCCTCCATATCACGGCCGTCGACGGATCCAACCCCGCGGCAAGCCAAGCAGCTGCTACGGCACGAACATTTTGTTGCAATTCGTCGGGCCGCGGCGAAGTCGTCAGCGCATGGAGATCTGCAATAAACATATAAGATTCAAATTCCTTTTGTCGCTCCAGAGCCTGACGCATGGCTCCGAAATAATTTCCCAAATGAATTTCGTGAGATGCACGAATTCCTGTGAGTAAGACAGGTTTTTTCTTCTTTGATGATGGGGAGTCAGCCACGGCGTTCAATCCGAGGGTCTTCTGCCAATGTCTTTATCCGTTGGCACATCTGACCATGGGTTTGGAGACGAAAGAGAATCTATTCCTCGATAATGGCACGCCACGAGACCCGAAGGGCCTTTCGAGGGTTTTAATACCGGGACGGTTTTCTTACAGAGCTCTTGGACCTCCGGACAGCGCGTATGAAATACGCATCCCGAAGGTGGGCACTGTGGCGAAGGAATATCGCCCTGAAGAGGTTTTCGAGTTCGAATCTCATCGGGATGGCTTCTCGGAGCGGAAGCAATGAGAGCTTCCGTATAAGGGTGTTTTTTATAATGAGGATCGATGAGCTGATCCCGATTCAAAACTTCCATAATTTTTCCCAAATACATGACCACGACACGATCGCAAAGATATCGAATAACATTGAGATCATGTGAGACAAAAAGATAAGTCAAATGAAAATCAGTTTGGAGCTTCTTCAGGAGATTCAGAATCTGAGATTGAATAGAAACATCCAAAGCCGAAACAGGCTCATCGGCGACGATAAAGTCCGGTTTTACTGCTAGCGCTCGAGCGATCCCGATTCTCTGTCGCTGTCCTCCTGAAAATTCATGGGGATATTTTTCATAAGATTCTGGTCTCAATCCGACAATTTCCAAAAGCTCGCCCACCCGAGTTTTGATCTGATTCGGAGCACAGAGTTTATGAATTACGAACGGTTCCGATAGAATCGAACCCACTTTCATCCGTGGATTTAAAGATGAAAATGGGTCTTGAAAAATCATCTGCATTCTTTTTCTGAGTTTTCGCAAAGACGAACGATCGATCGAGCAAACACTTGTGCCATCGAAATGAATCGTTCCGGAGTTTGGTTCAATGAGGCGAAGAAGCGCCTTGCCCAAAGTCGACTTTCCACACCCGCTTTCACCGACTAAGCCGACCACCTCTTGTTTTTGAATGGTGAAGCTTACGGAATTGACCGCCTGAATTTCGCCGATTCGTCTTCCCAGAATTCCTCCCAGGACAGGGTACGAGACGCTCAAGTTATTAATTTCAACAAGTGAACTCATGACGAGAGTGTGGGGGAGTGGTAGCAGGCTGCGAGATGATTCTCAGAAATTCGAGCTTGATCTAGGAGCGGTTCGCGGACGCGGCAGTCATCTTGTACCCGATCGCAACGATCCGAAAAACGACACCCGCTCGGGATTCTACTCGGATCCGGAACCATTCCCGGAATTGTATAAAGTGGTTCGTTGAAATTCCTTGCCGTGGAAGGTTTAGATTTCTGTAAACCGAGAGTGTAGGGATGCGCAGGGCGGTCAAAGATTTCCCTTACGTTGGCTTTTTCCACAATACGTCCTGCATACATGACCGCAACTCGATCCGCCATCTCGGCGATCACTCCAAAATCATGCGTGATAATGAGTACGGCCATATTCAACTTTTTTTGAAGATCTTTGATCAAATTTAGAATCTGCGCCTGGATCGTGACATCTAAAGCGGTAGTGGGTTCATCGGCGATCAAAAGCTGGGGACGACAAGCGAGGGCCATCGCGATCATAACACGCTGTCTGAGGCCTCCCGACATTTGATGGGGATAGTAATTGATCCGCTGCTCAACATCTGGAATTCCTACTAGGTCCATCATTTCGAGGCATCGTTTGCGGGCTTCATTTCGGTTCACATTCTGATGAAGAAAAATGGCCTCTTCAATTTGATTTCCAATCGTAAAAACGGGGTTGAGCGAAGTCATGGGTTCCTGAAAAATCATCGAAATCTGGCTTCCGCGAACTGATCTCAACTGCTTTCGGTTGAGTTTAACGAGATCGATTCCATTGAACAGAATTTGGCCGTCTTCAATTCTTCCAGGAGGTTCTTGAATGAGCCGAATGATTGAAAGCGCCGTGACAGTTTTTCCACAGCCGCTTTCACCGACAATTCCTAAGGTTTCACCCGCTTTCAGGTCGAAAGACACATCGTCGACAGCACGAATGCTACCTCGAGGAGTTCGAAAACTCGTCACCAAATTTTCAACTTTGAGAAGCATCTATAACTTCAATCTGAGGAGGAGGGGAAAAAGAAATCATCTCTTCTTCTTGTTTTTCTCATCCTTGCCAGAAGCCGTCGGAGATCCAAAATTGGTAATGCCGGTAAAATTCGCATCCCAAAAGATGCTGGAAATCGGATCCGGAATGGCAGCTCCTTCAGTGGTTTCGTCGTCCATGACATTGATCCCGCTGATATAGTTAATAGGAAGTGTTTCTGTTTCACCCATATAATATCTTCGGATGAACCATTCCACGTCGCTGTCAGGAGCCACCATCACGAGCAGTGGATATCCGGACTTGAATTGGAGTTCGTCAAAGAGGCGGTAATTGGTGGGATCGGATGTGGCCACAACGAGCCTTTTTTTGTGTCGAATTTCTTTGAGCGCAATCGGGACGAGGCGATTGGCTCGGGCTGATTGAATCGTAATATGGTTCAGCAGCTCACGGGTAATCCTTCCCGGATCAATTTTAGTAATATCAATCAGAGGAATGCGAAGCGCCTTAGAAAGCGTATGGCAAAGTTCGACTTCCGAAATGAAACCGAGCTGAACCAGACACTCACCCATCTTTTTGCCCCAACGTCTTTGGTAGGCCAGCGCTGCTTGCAGCTGGGTTGTGTCTAATTTCCCTTCTTGAATCAGGATTTCTCCAAGCCGCACCCGCGTCATGGCTACATCATAATGATGAACCTTAACCTACGGAAGAGAAAATGGACGTGGTGTCAAGAGAAGTTAGTCTGGCACCTTTGGTGCCTGACCCCTCAATTAGTTTGATCGCGGTCGAGGAGGGCCATCTTTTCGCGAACGCGATCGCGAACGATCTGATTTTCGGCCTCGGATTCGCTTAGGTCAGATTGTGTCTCTGCTGAAGTCTTGAGCACGCGTTTATAGATCGCGAGGGCCAATTGAGGCATTTTGAGACGGATGTAGGAATCAGCTAAATGTTCTAAGATGACTGGCTGACCGGGGCTCAGCTTGTTAGCACGCTCTAGAAGTTCTCGAGCTTTTTGAAATTTTCCCATTTGGTAATAAACCCATCCGAGCGAATCAATGATAAAGCCGTTGTCAGGAGAAATTTGAAGAGCCTTCTTCAACATCCCTTCGGCTTCATCCAAATTGATCTTATGTTCGGCGTAAGTGTAGCCGATGTGATTAAGCGCATGTGCATTGTTCGGATTGATCGCTAAGACTTCTCGCATTTTCTTAATGCCTTCCTCATAATCACCGGCATGATCAAGCAAACTTCCCAACATGAACAAAATCTTTTCATTGCTCTTAAAATGCTCAGAAGCTCGCGTGAGAACTCGAATTGCTTCCGAAATTTGGTTGAGTTGTTCGTGTTGAGCTGCAAGAGCGAGGTAAAGCTCGGGACTGTCGGATTTCAATCCAATGGCATCATCCAATGAACGGAGCGCTTCGTTGGTACGATTCAATTTGTTGGCCAGTACGAAAGAAACTTGCAATCGAGACTCTATGAAGTATTCCGAACTCGGTTTGATCTGTTCGTAATAGCTGATCGATTTTGCAAAATCATTCTGCTCTTCGGTCAGGGTTCCTAAATAAAAAAGAACTCGATCATGAGCTATATTGTCATTGTCGAGCATCTGCTCGAGAATCTCGCGAGCTGCAGAGTAATTTTTAAGTTTGTATTGAATCAGAGCGGAGCGCATCTGACTCTGGGAATCGTCGGGACGCATCGCGAGGTACAAACCGAGATACTCGAGAGCACTCTTATAATCCTCCATGATCAAAGAGAGATTTACGAGTTTTTGCAAAAGCTCTTCGTCAGCGCCGCCCGATCGAAGGGCTCGTTGATAAACAGCGATCGCCTCAGGAAGTTGGGCTTCGAGCTCATATTGAAGTCCCAAAGCTTTGGCAGCTGCAATGAAACCCGGTCGGATATGTAAAGCCTTGTTGAAGGCGCGCTTGGCAGCATCTCGATTTTGAAAAATCGAGTGAATCTTTCCCAGAAAATAGTATGCGATTTCATCTTCGGGTTGGGCGTGAATGTACTTTTCGAGAGCATTCACACTTTCGGTATATTTCTTGTTATCCGCAAGAAGCGCCACTTTTGTGAGAAGGGTTTCTCGCGCTTTTCCATAATTTCCCGCCTTTGTGAATAGAGCAGTTGCTTCATCGAGCGCCTTAACACTCGCTGCCATATCTCCTTCTTGAGAAGACACGCGAGCCCGCAAAATATAAAAATCAGGATTCTTTTTTTCCGAAATAAGAATCGCATTCAAAATATTTTTTGCTTCTGAACCCTCACCTAAATTCAATAACTCTTCGGCCTCGTGAAGTTGAACCACCGACGAATCCGGGTCAAACTGCGCCGATTTTTTGTAGTAATTGAGTGCCGTTTGCGAATCGTTCTGAGCGCTCGCGAGAGAACCCAAAATGAAAAAGAAATAGCTTCGATCGCGCTGCGGCGAGCGAGCCGATTCACTCTCTTTTCCAAAGGCTAAACTACGGTTTTGTTCGAGATTTATTGGCAGGCTGATCGAAGCAAAAAAAACGCCCGCTGTGACGATTTTGTTTGTTAACTTCAACTGTTCTCCCAGACTAAAAGAGAAGAATTCCCTCTAATTCTATTGTATGTCGAAATTCTAAAACCCACAATTGATGCGGGGCGGACGCCTCTTTTGGCTTTAAACTGGTGTACGCGAAGTGGTGTAAAAAAAGTAAACAGTTCCTTGAGCTCGGTTCGCTCGCAAGCTGGCATCATAAAAAAAGAGGCCGCTGTGAGCTAAGGGAGAAACTCACAACGGCACCTAGGGAGTAATAAGAGTTAGGGGTATTAGCCCTGAGTTTTACCCCAGGACTATCCTGTGAATATGCAAACTTGATGCCAAAAATTGTCGCATCTAAACGCCTGGAACAACTGATTATTTAGAACATAGCTCGAAAGACCCCGCAAAAATTACGCATTCTAACTCCGCAAAGGCGGGCGATACGGCGGTCTACCCCGCGGAGACATACCTGAGAGTGAGAATGGAACTGGAATTCGAAGGAAGATACGGTTGAAATAGGGGAATGTCATTGACTAACCCCGATGCACCTTCCCTTGAAATCATACCAGGATTTGTGCGGCCGTTTGGACTTGAATTCGATGCTTTAGGGCGACTCTATGTGGCCGATCTTGGCGCGAATGCCGTTCATCGTTTCACACCCGACTTGAAATTCGAATGTACGATTGGATGTGCGGCGTTTCATGGCCCGCATTCGGTGGGGATTGATCGCGCCGGATATCTATATATTACGGAATATTATGGCAAACGGTTGCAAAGAATCTCTCCCGACTTGAAGTCATCCGAGATCTTGTTGCAAAATGGGCACCTTCCCTTTGGCTGGCTACTCCAAGGGCCCGCAACCGGAACTGTAACTTCGAATGACGAGATTCTCGTCAGCGATTTTGGCTCGAATAGTATTCAGAAATTCTCGCTGCAAGGTGAATTTCTAGGATGGCTGGGCCGACGCACAGATGGAGAAATCTCCGAATGGGATGTTGAGGGCGAACCTAACGTTTCGGAACAATTGGGTGGACTCAATCGACCCCACAAGGTCGTTTCCGATTCCCAAGGATGTCTTTATGTCGCCGATACTTGGAATCATCGCATCGTAAAATATAATCAAGCGGGAAAAGCTTTGGGGTCCATAGGATACGATAAGACGACGCAAACGCTCACAAGCAATTTCAAACTTTCTGTTACAGCGGAGGGCTCGGCGATCGCGGGAGGTCTTCATTCGCCCACCTCCCTTGCTCTTTGCGACGAGGAAGCCTTCTTTGTAGTTTGTGAATATGGGAATTCGCGGGTGCAAAGATTCTCTCTCGATGGGGCCTTTCAGAGTGGGTTCGCTGGCCGGTCGGATGGGAGTCAGCTTCATCATCCCTACGATGTGAAGGTCCACGAAAACCAACTCTTTATTTGTGATACCGATAACTCGCGAATACTTGTAGTGCGCGGATATCGCTGAGCGAATTAAGACGGCTTCGCAGCTGCAGCTGCTGCAGTCGGCGCTGTCGGCGTCGCAGTTGTCGTCGGCGGTGGTACGGTCGCTACAGGACCCGCGGGAGGCACGACTTGCCCCGTAATTTTTACGATCGCTTTGAGTCCAGTCTCCAGAATATTGTCATCCTTGTCCGTAACCGGAGCAAAGCCAACCAAATCGAGCGACGTCTTGACCGGGTTAACCAATGTATTTTGTAAATGTGCACCCACATGACTTTCCGGGAGAATCCAATCGCTTCTTGGAGCCGAAGCTTGAAGGTCTTTCATGCGGATCGGGCACTTCACACAAGCCGCCACGGCGGCAAGAATCTTATTATCTTCAGTCGGAACATTCGGAGCCACGCCGGTCAGCTGAGGTGAATCTCCGTTGGGACCATAAAAATATTGAGCCGTTACCCAGAGCATTCCATTCAAGAAATTGAGAGGCATGAGTCCGACTTGTCCGATGCCTTTTCCGAAAGTCGTTTCGCCAACGATCAACGCCCTGCCGGTTTCTTTGAGTACCATCGAGACCAGTTCAGATTCAGATGCCGATCGTCGATCGACTAAGACGACGAGTGGTTCGTTGAATATAGCATTCTTGTTAGGCAAGATGGCTTCTTCAACGACGCCGCTTCTATCTCGGGTCTCAACTACTTTTCCGTAGCCCAAAAATAAATTCAAAATTTGAGAACCTTGCGAAGCATAACCACCGCCATTGAGTCGCAAGTCTAAAATGATTCCAATCTGAGCTTTTATTCCTTGCTTGGTCTGATCGGCGACAATTTGATCTCTCGTCGAAATGATGGCATGCATAAGCTCATCAGCAACCCCATCTTCAAACTGTAACAAGCGAACATAAACATTGCTGCCCATAGCTTTGGTTTGTACGAAGGGGATTCGACCGCCGATTTTTAAACCCTTCAGATCCGTCCAGTCTTTGTTCGAGTTGATTTTGACTTTGAGAGCATCGCTCGTAGAAAAATAGAATATCGACTCCAAGCCCGAGGCTCCAAAGTCTTTCAAGAATTGAGAAATCGTCCGAGTGACTGGGTAGCCCCCGTTTCTGGGAGGCAAAAACTGTACTTCGGTGATCTTGTCACCTTGTTTCAGGATGCTCTCTGGTCGACTCGCAAAGACTTCTACAGAATCCGGATTGGTTCCAAAATTTTCGGGAACACTCAAATCCAATCGAGCTCCGAAATCATAGAGTTGTGCAGAAGTGCCGCCGCCGCTCGCATATTGATAATGGCTCATACCATCCAGGGAATGAGCGAAGGCAGAAAGGAATGCATGAAAAATGATCGGCTGATCTTTTTTAGCTGAAGCGCTTTGATCTGAACCGGAGCCAGAACCAGAACTACTGCTGCTACCTTGATATTTCGAATTATTTAGACCTTTTGCTCGAAGCTGCTCCAGTGCGACCAAATCGGAGCAATCCTTCAAATGGGTGAGATCGGCTTTTCCGTCTTTCAGAACCTGATTTTTGACATCTTTGACATCGCTGTCTTTTCCATACTGATTCAGCGCGCTCATGAGCATGCTGATTGAAGAAGTGTACATCTCCTGGGCGTCCGCTTCGGTTTTCACAAGATGAACGCTCAGAGCCTGATGGAAAACTTGATTGGTCTCATCGCAATACGATTGACCTCGAATTCCGATCGTCTTTTCGAGTGGGTTTTGGTGACTATCTCCGCAGCCTAAAACCAAAAGGCAGGCCGCAAATATTGATGAGGTGGTCCAAAATAGCTTCGTCATAGGGGCGGATTAATAGCATAGGTTTTGCATCTTGCACAGCCCCACCCCTTATTAATATGATCTAGAAAGGTTCTAGCGGAAGCGAGCAGCGAGCGCCCGAGCCTCTTTGTTCTGGGGATTCAATTTAGCGGCTTTTTTTGCGTGGACGGCGGCCTCTTGGGTTCGCTTCAGCCGAAGCAAAACCACCGCGGCTAGGTAATGTCCGTAATCTGTCTCTTTTAGACTGATCGACTTCTTCAGGGAAACGATCGCATCATTATTCTTATTTAACTTTGCAAGCGCCAATCCGTGATTTAGCCAAATCTCATAACTTTGAGGCTTGATTTTTGAAGCAGCAGACGTGGATTTTATGGCGTCCGAAAACTTGCCGGCAAAAATTTCGCATTTTCCTTTTTCGAGGAAGACATCGGCCGCTTTCGGATCGATTTGAAGCGCCTGCTTAAAAGAAGATTCCGCCGACTCGTAGTCTTTCTCCTGACAATCAATTTTTCCCAGATAAAAATAAGCACGCTCCTTTTGACTTCGAGTGGGTTGCAAATGAAGAGCCCACTTAAATTCACCAACGGCTTCGTCGTTCGCTTTTTGGGAATAGAATTGAATACCTAAAGCCATTCGGATATTGGGAGAATCTTGAATCTTCAAAGCCTTATGATAAAAATCCACGGCCTCATCGGGTCGATTTTGAAGATTGCTGAGTTCCGCAAGCTTTAAATATCCCTTTAACTCGCCGCCTTTTATTTCGGTCATGCGTTCTGCCATGGACTGCGCCTTTCGGAACTGCCTCGAAGTTTGGAGTGCTTGCTCTTCGATTTCGGCGACCCAAAGAAACTTTGGCGCCAGCTCCAAAGCCTGTTCCCACGTTCTTTCGGCCAAATCGAGTCGACCAAGTTCCTGGTATGCCAAGCCGAGATAGGCAAATACCAAAGGATCGGTGGCATCAGTGAGAGATAAACTTTTTAGCAATTCAATCGAGTTGTAGAGATTCTTTTTAGGACCGGGTGCCCGAAACTGATAAACGGCTAGCACTCGCATGAAAGATGCAGAGTCAGGCTCCTCACGACGTGTTTGGTCAATTTCAGATTTGATTCGCCGGAGGTCTGTAGGCGAGATTTCTTCATGAATCAGTTTGGCCTCGAGAACGAGAGCCCTTTCCCGGTGTCGCACCATTTCTTTCTCGGCAGAAGCGATTTGGATTACTTTATCAAAGTCGCCCATGAACAGAGCATCGAGCATTTTCTCATAAGTGCTCTCCGGAAAAATGGGCTGAGATCCTTCTTCTTCTTTTTTTTTCAGCTTCGCTTCGTCTTTGGCTTTCGCGATTTGGGACAACTTGAAAGTGTTGGCGTCTTCTTTTGCTTTTTTGTCTGAGACTGAGGGAGTACTAGATCCGAAGGGCCGTTCCGGTCGCTCTTCGGGTGGGGCTGCGTCTTCTGGAATCCGACGCGATGACTGCGCTACTCCTTTGTGACTGAGAAGTTTGCTTAAGTACGGATCGGGCGCTTCGTGACGGTCCTCTCTCGAATGACCAAAGAAAAACATTGTGGTGAACAATGCACCAGCCACCGCAGCTGCTGCCACTTGAAAGATAGGACTTTTTAACATCGGAAATCTTTCAAGGTAAGCCAGGATGGTAGGATATTTGTCGAAGATGCCTGATTTCCACTGAACGTCTGAAGACGATGCAGGATGCAAGGGAGCTCCCACAGTCGTTTTTTTCTGAAAACTAGAACTCGTTTCGTTGGGTTTGAGGCGTTCTCGTTTCTCAACGCGATGAGTGACCGCGTTCTTCATCTCGTTCGCGCTGGTTTCTTGAATGGACTGCATTTGACCCAGCAAAGTGTCTTCACCTTCGTTGATGATTTGGTGAGATTTGGACGCAGTCTCAGAAGTGGGCGATTGAGGTTCAGAGGTTTTCGATTTCTTAATAAACTCCTCATCGATTTCGATTTCTTCGGCACGCTTAAACGTCGGAGCTGGCGGAGGTTTAGGATCGCTTTGGACCATTTCTGTACGCTGTACTTTTAAGTTCGAAATGTAGTTGTCGAGTTCGTTCTCGGACATATTGGACTCAGGCGATTGCGTCGTCGATTCTACTCCGCCAGCCTGTGCGCTCTGATTCTCGGGCGGCGCTGATTGTGCAAGCCCCACCGGTTTGGCCATCTCAATTTCAACTTCAGTTCCACCGATCTGGAAAGTGTGTTTGCAAGTGCACGTAAGAATTCGCTGCGTCTGGAGGTTCTGTACTTCCAAAAGTTTTCCGCACTCCGGGCATTTAACTTTGAAGTTCATTTTGTCGCCGAATCTCCCTGAATTCTTTCCGCCTGTTCCAAGAGTGCGGGAATATCAATGTGGTGGTCTTCCGGAAATTCCGATCTCAAAATTCGAAGATTTTTGTTCTCGAACGCCATCAAATCTGAAATTCGCTGAGAACGTACTTCGACATAATAGATTTGGGGTCGATCGAGAGAGCTTTGCTTGCCATATTTGATGACAACTGCGAGGGATTCATCACTGAGTCGAACGAGACTTCCTACAGGATATGCGCCCATCGAGGTGATAAATGCTTGAAGTACTGTGGGATCGAAGATGCTGCCAAAACCTTGCGCCATGATTTTCAGGGCAACGTCGGGAAGTACGCGTCGTTGATAAATGCGATCGGTCGTCATCGCATCGAAAGTATCTGCGACAGCGACGATCCGACTGAACGGATGCAGCGTCAATTTCTTTTGGACAATGGGATAACCCTTCAAGTCGTATCGCTGATGGTGTTCGAAGGCGGCGCTCAATCTGCGTAAGCGTTCGAGAGTGACCGTTTGAGTTTCGGCAAAAGCCGTAAGCGCTTCCACAGGATGAGACTTCATGACCACGAGTTCTTCGGATGTGAACTTCTTTGCTTTGTTCAATACATTGAGTGGTACACGAAGCTTTCCGATGTCGTGAAGCAAGGCCGCCCAACCTAGATCAATGAGCATTCCGGAATTGAAGCCAAAGCGTTTGCCGAGCGCAACGGATAGCCGAGCCACGTTTAGGCAATGTAAGTAAGTATATTCGTCATGCTTTTTGATTTTCTCAAGCGTACTCACTTCGGCTTCAAAGTCTTGAAACTCGCAAGTGAAGATCGTGCAAATATCCTTCACAATTCTGGCTCGGCTCATGACCGCTCCTTCAAGTTTCGGAGAAGTTTCTCGGCTTGATCGGCAATCTCCCCGCTGAAGAGATGCTTTGCTTTCTTCATAAATGGAAGCACATCGTGAGATGGATTTTCAGTAAAGACTTTGAGCAATAGTTTTTGAAACACGAGCTTAGATTTATCTAGTACACAAAACCATTTTCGTTTAGGAATGAGTTGTAAAAAATCCTGAAACGAGTGTTCGGCCGAACTTCTGAGAGCTGCCACGATCCATAGTTGCACTATTTCTTCAGATTCATTTTGCTCTAGCGAAGTTTTCAGATGATGGAAGACATTGGGATAGTGCTTTAATTTCCAATGAGCGATCAACCATGGTAAAAGTATTCTCTGAACGTTTGGTTTTTCTTGAAAGCAGATCTCAATCAGCAGTTCAGGCTCTGTCTGCGCTCGATAGTTCATAAGCTTGAGAATCTGAGGGCCAGCGGTCGTGCTCAGCTGTGAATCCAGATACCACACCAAATCTACGCTCGAGCAGGACTGGAAAACTTCCGACCAGTTTCTAAGTTCTGAAGGTTTCGGATCGTAGGCGCTAAATAAACGCAGTGCGCGCTCCGATTTCGTCCAGACGAGTTTAAGGGATTGGTCAAAATCCTTCGCGATCTGAACGGCTTTTTCGACCCAGCGGCTCTCGAGAGCAATCGCGATGATATCCGCAATCAACGAGGCCCAGACAAAGGGATCTTTATGTTTAGCGTCCGACTCAAACTCACGGAGAATGAGATGAGTTCGTAGAAGCGTTTCTTGAGGGGTCTGTTTTTCGATTTCATCTACAAAGCGAAGAGCCGCATCGTCATCAATTCCTAAGGGAGCTTCCAGAGGTGGCACATGACCACCTGGTGTTATATCTACTCGCTGTTTCTTTTGTTGTTGATGAGGCGAAGGTGTTGGAAGATGGCATTCGATCAGCAGATTTCCAGTGTCATCTTTTTCATTCCAAATGCATTCTTCGACTGCGAGATTTTCGGGATCCGCGATGAAGATGAGTTCGTATTGCGAAAGTCGAGCCGTCCATCGTTCAAGGGCCGATTGCGAATTCGAATAAAATGAAACCGTATCAAAACCAATCCCTTTCAGAAAGAGCAAGATCGGCCAGTCGTCCAGGTTAATGGCTTCATCTTGGAATTCGCTCGCCGACGAGGGCTCAATTCTTGCAGCCTTTAAATGGATTTTGGTCGGAGTATGGGTTTCGAGAAACTCCTCCAGCTGTAGCTTTTTTACAGACAGGGCCACGGTCTTATTGTAACACTTCATCCGAAAGTGACGCGGCACGCAGGAGAAAACAAGAAACAGGATTTTTTGCCGATTGTTCTGGCTTTGGACGGCCCTTGGGCGGATGTCAAGATTTGGACAGAGCGCCTTCAGGGTTTGATCTGGGGTTGCAAAGTGGGAAGCGTTTTGTTTGCCGAAAAGGGACCCCGAATCGTCGAAGACATCCAAGCGAAAGGATTTCGAGTCTTTCTCGACCTAAAGTTTCACGATATTCCAAACACGGTTCAGCTTTCAGTGCGCAGAGCTTTTTCATGGGGTGTCGATCTCCTGACTGTCCATGCGTCTGGGGGGCGGGCCATGCTGCAAGCTTCCGCCGCAGAGCAAAAGGCGCAGCAGAAGATTGTCGCGGTTACAGTGCTTACAAGTTTGGATGTCAGGGATCTGAGCGACCTCGGCATCTCACGATCTTTAGATGATCAAGTGCATTCGCTCGCCGACTTGGCAATGAATGCAGGTATTGCCGGTCTCGTTTGCTCACCTAAGGAAGTGGCCGGGTTGCGAGAAAAATACTCGAGGGCTGTACTCGTGACTCCGGGGGTGCGGTCACCTCGGGTCGGAGCTGCAACTGAAAACGATGATCAAAAGCGGACGGAGACTCTGGAGACAACTTTAAGAAACGGGGCCAGTTTGGCTGTTCTTGGTCGAGCTTTGACGGAAGTTCAAGATTGGAAAGAGGAATGGAAAAAGATTACCTCCTTTACGGCAGAAAAATCTTTCAAGAAGCCCTTGCTCTAGGTCTTCAAATTTCCGAAGTTTATTTTTCCAATGATTCCTCTCGGATGCTCATCGAGAAGGATTTCAAGATCGCTCAGTTTGCTCTAGACGTTCGTCCCAAAAAGGGGATTCCACAGGAAGTACTTCACCAAAATCACCAGGGGATTGCATTTCGAGTAAAGCATACTTTTTATTTGAGGAATTGGGACGTAAAGAGAGATCGCTTTCCGATTATTTTGCTCTGCAATCATTTGGAGGATGTTCAAAATCTTGGTGCGCTGGCGAGGTCGGCAGCGGGATTTGGAGTGTCTCTCATCGTTCATGAAGAGCGGAGAAGTGTGCGCATAAATTCAGCAGCGGTTCGAATCTCGGCAGGGCAAGCTTTTCGAATGAAGTTTTTGGAGGTTGCGAATCTGGGTTCATTTTGTCGCCATTTGCGGGAAAATGATTACGGGGTCGTCGCTCTCCATCATGAAAATGAGCGCACGGCTGATCGACAAAGGAAAGTGGCCTCGCTCTTCGATTGGGCTCCGACGTTTCCATTAGCCCTCGTGGTAGGATCTGAGGGCCATGGATTGTCAAAATCAATTCTGGATCAGAGCGACGTTTGGCTCCGAATTCCAATGCAGGAAAAGGTGGAGTCTTTGAATGCGGCAGTCGCCGGTTCTATTGCACTTGCTTTTGCGTTCAAGGCTTTTCAGAAGAATAAGGCTTGAGGTAGGTTGAAGGCGAAGAGTTAAGTTTGAGATGAATTGCGAAAATGCTGGCGTAGCTCAGCTGGTGTCGAGCCGGAGGCGAGCGGAATTTAATAGGGTGTTGCTCTGCCAGCTGCTTGTGATGGAAGAGATTGAAGCGACGAAGGCGAAGAGTTAAGTTTGAGATGAATTGCGAAAGTGCTGGCGTAGCTCAGCTGGTGTCGAGCCGGAGGCGAGCGGAATTTAATAGGGTGTTGCTCTACCAGCCCGTTGTGACGGAAGAGATTGAAGCGACGAAGGCGAAGAGTTAAGTTTGAGATGAATTGCGAAAGTGCTGGCGTAGCTCAGCTGGTGTCGAGCCGGAGGCGAGCGGAATTTAATAGGGTGTTGCTCTACCAGCCCGTTGTGACGGAAGAGATTGAAGCGACGAAGGCGAAGAGTTAAGTTTGAGATGAATTGCGAAAGTGCTGGCGTAGCTCAGCTGGTAGAGCAACTGATTTGTAATCAGTAGGTCGCGGGTTCGAATCCCATCGCCAGCTCATTTAAAGTTCAATACTTATTTGGATTCGAACCCGCGACCTCGGTCGCGTCCGGCCTATGGCCGGCGTACCGCCGGACGAATCCCATCGCCAGCTCATTTAAAGTTCGGACATCCCATTCCAAACTTTTTTCCTCCCTGTTTCGGTTTACTTTGAAAATCAAAAAGCTATTAAAATGAACATGAAAATACAGTTTTTTCAAAACTCCACCAAACTTTGCTCGTTCCTCTCATTAGTTCTTCTGACTTTTTCCAGCTGTGTGAAAGCCCAACCCGCCGCTAGGCAGACTATCGAACAGAACCAGATAGATGTTTGCGTCGTTGGTGGTGGAATCGCTGGATTGACTGCTGCCTACGATTTAATGAAGCGGGGACTTTCGGTTATGGTGTTGGAAAAAGGTGATCGATTAGGCGGGCGCATTAAAACCAAACATTGGTCGAATGGACAATATTCCGAAATAGGAGCCGAAGACATTATTGATAACGAAGCAGACTTAAAGCGCTTAATAAAAGAGTTGGGACTAAAGTTACAGGAGAACAAAGGAGAAGCGGACGGATTTTATTTTGAAAACATGACATTTGCGGATGAGAATCCAGAAAAAAATCTCAATCAAATTTTTTCTAATCGCTCTGAGAGGGCTGCATACGACAAGCTTGTGAAAACGGTTTCAAAAAAAATTGGACATCTAGAATTTCCGTTGGTTAAGACATCGCAAGCTAAATTAGATCTCATTTCTGGAGAAGATTGGGTTCGCCAAATCGCGAAAACCCCAGAATCTGATCGATTGATCAGATTCTTAAATTTACGTCTTGGTGCCGAGCTCGGAGGCACGATTGATCAGACGAGCGCTCTGTACGTTTCTCAAAGTTTATTCGATCAATTTGAGGGGAGCTGGTTTCATGTCGAAGGTGGAAATGAGCTATTGATCACTAAACTAAGCGAAAAATTATCTGGAAAAACTCAACTTCATTCTCAGGTCGATGAAGTTAAATTCGTAGATGGAAAGTATCAAATTTTGTACGAAGATGGAAATGAGAAAAAGTCTTTGGTCGCGTCAAAGGTTATCGTCACTGTTCCATCGTTCGCACTTCAGTCGATTCGATTTGAACCTGATATTTCAAAAGAGAAGAAGGCCGCATTAGAAAAAGTGAAATGGGGTCCCTATGTCACCGCGCATCTTCAATTCTCTGAAAGGATTTGGAAGACTAGATACAAATTCCCAAGTTGGAATATCAGCACTGACGGCCCTCTCGCTACTGTTGTGGAATCAACTTACGGACAGCCAGGCGCAGAGGGTGTCCTAAGCATCTTCATGATAGGGAACGTGGCAACCAAATATGCAAAAGCTGATGAGGATCATTTCTTTAAGGATGTGTTAGCTGAATTAGAAAAAATATGGCCAGGAATTAGTGATGTTTATATTCACGGTTCTGGAATTAAAAATTATTGGCCGCACGCACTGCCAATATTTTCGCCCAACTATTTACACGAGGTTCAACCAGCACTGGTGAAACCAGAGGGCAAGGTTTTCTTCGCGGGGGATTATACGGAGCAACCTGGGCTGGATGGTGCGGTCCATTCGGGTCATCGAGCAGTGACGCAACTTCTCAAAACACATTAATTTGAAAAACCTCGGAATCATTGTCAGACCGGTTTCCGCAAGTGTTTAGGCTTTATTTCGTGAGACTGAGGTTGCTCTGCCATGATAGACGAATCCCATCGCCAGCTTGTCTTTTATAAGGCTTTCCTATTAATTAATTTTTGCGATACGAACTGGTGCTTCAGATTGCGAAAAAGCGAAGCAAGATGCGGGAGTAGCTCAGTGGCTAGAGCACCTGCCTTCCAAGCAGGGGGTCGAGGGTTCAATCCCCTTCTCCCGCTCCAGATTTATTTTTGGTCCCGGGACCAAAATGGAATTCGGCGGTTTTTCCGATTCATTCTTTTTCAGGATTCTAATCCAAAGCGGTTACCCCTCATTTGCAAGCAGCTCCAGGGCATCAAAGTCCCGGTCTGGTGTGCAAATAATTCGACGAATTTTAAGCCTTCGGATTTGCTTTATATGCCAGCGCTAATTTGATGCCTTTTTCCAAAGCTCAGCCACTGAATCATTTATAATGGTCGTAAGGAAGGGGAGATGATTCCATCGTTAAATAAAATGCAGTTTTTAATGCTAGGGCTTCTTGCTTGTTTGTTGGGATGCAATCAGCAGCCAGAGGGCTCTCACGGAGATTCAAAGTTAAATGGAAGTTCCGTCTCGACGAGGTCTTCTGCGAAACCGGAAGTCAGCTTACTCGACTTCGGGAGTGTGGGCCAAGGTGGCAACGATACCGCTGTGATTCAAGCGGCACTCAATTCTTCAAGTACATTAGGAAAGCGACTTCGTGTGCCATCTGCTCCGAATGCTTATAATGTCGATCCTATTTTTATTCCGAGCAATGCCGACGTCGTTTTTAATTCGGGCGTCGTTGTTCAAGCGAATTTAGGATTTACGACTTCCCAAAGACTTCTGAATATCACGAATTCAAATAATGTGAGCATCGATGGTTATGGTGCAATTTTCAAGATGAGAAAATCTGAGTATACCTCTGGAGAGTGGCGGCACTGTCTAGGGATTACTAACTCCATGAATGTAGAGATTTACGGGATCGAATGCAGCGACTCTGGCGGCGACGGAGTCTATATCGAAGGCACGAGCGAGAATATTATCATTCAAGATGCCGTGTTCGATAACAATCGTCGCCAAGGCATGAGCATTATTTCAGCCAAGGACCTTTGGGTGACAAACTGTCAGTTTACCCACACAAATGGCACACCGCCCGAAGCCGGCATCGACATCGAGCCCAATCTTCCGACAGACCGTTTGGTGAATATTCATTTGGATGGCAACCTTACCGACAGCAATAATGGCGCCGGGATTATGGTTTCAATTTACGCACTAACTTCTGCAAGCGCCGACGTAAGTATCACGATTGATCAGCACCTCGATCGCAATTCCGGTTGGGATGGATTCATATTTACCTCGCAGAATGAAGCCATGGATTCTCATCCGAAGGGCGTGATCACAATTCAGAACAGTCAGACCATCGGTGCGCTTAGTTATGGAGCGATCGCAAGCTATTGGTCCGATAGCGGACCCTCCATCACTTTTGACCATCTTACGGTGATGAATGCAAACCAAGGGCGGGGTCAACCGACCACGGGCGCTTACGATCGAACTGATTATGGAAATGTGGCGGTCGCGGTGTATCGAGGGGGCAATGGAATTGGTTTCCTGGGAAATGTTGCGTTCTTAAATCCGACAATTATCGATAACGAGGTCCCACCCAAGATCGACACTTACTTTTATTTTTGGGATTGGTCGAATATAGGAATCAAAGATGTGAAATTCCTGAATCCTGTTTTGCTACACGGTGCCACGACCACGAGTCCGTACGGTTGGTTTCAACCGAATGGATGGAGTCCTGTTTATTCAGTCAATCAGTAAGTCATAGGAGCGAGAAGATAAAAACCGTCTCGCACAAAAGTTATAGATGCCGCTTCCGTATGCAACCAGGGGTCAGTTTTAAGTTGATATAGCCCCTTCTCCCGCTCCAGATCTCGCTTGCCGATGTGATAAGGGCTGTAGAATATAAATAGAGCGTGGGGCGAGTGCAGAAATTTTTTTTGGTCTCCTTATTTCTTCTGGCGGCTTCTTTCGCATCTGGCATGGGAGTGGCAAACTTCCTAAATCAAATTTCCGATCTCAGCTTTCGAGTGCAGGCCACCAATGTGCAAGTCGACTATGCCTGCGGAGTGATTTGGGCCCTCCTTCTAGGTTTTGCGATTTTACTTTGGCCCGTATCCAGTCGTGAAAAAAAAGCGCTTCTAATATTATGGACGGTTCGCTGTTTAGTTACGCTCGGGTTCATGCTGCTCTATGAGTACTATTACCATCTCGATGCTTTCTATTACCATTCAGATGGCGTCGCGATGCTGGATCCTTGGAGCCAATTTCATTTTGGCAGTGGCACCGAAAATCTGACTGCATTCTGTTCACTACTGATTCACCACGTTCCTTTTTGTAATTCCTACCACGCTTTGAAAGTTATTTTTTCGATGTTCGGCTTAGTTTCCATCTATATATTTTATCGGGCGAGTGTACTTTGGTTCGGCCGCGAACTCCGGTGGTTTCTCTTCGTTCTCGGTTTGTTTCCCTCCATTCTTTTTTGGTCATCCATTTTGGGCAAAGATCCCATTTATCTTCTCGGAACTGCAATGGCCTGTTACGGAACCGTCGGATGGATTCAGTCTCGGAAGCTCACTCCCTTACTGCTCATTCTGGCTGGAATCTTCTTAACAAGTTTTATCCGTCTTTGGGGGGCGCCCATTCTTGCAATGCCGTTGCTTGCGGTCATTCTATTGGAAGGCAAATGGACGTTTTCGAAAGCTGTGCTCACCGCCGTGGTCATGGGACTTTTGATTGCCGCGGTGAGTTTATTTTTCGACCAATTTCAAATTCAGACGGCGGGTGAAATTCTCGAAGCGACAAACAAGACGTCGCATGCGTGGTCAGGGGGAGGTTCATCGCAGGCAGTTCCAGAGCTCACGAGT
>Ga0207108_1005_pt1 | contig 37324 bp, 34 predicted proteins | sample Alteio_BWMinHeat_76_FD_153562 | JGI IMG/M metagenome (GOLD analysis project Ga0207108, IMG submission 153562) | Enriched cells from forest soil in Barre Woods Harvard Forest LTER site, Petersham, Massachusetts, United States -... | ecosystem: Environmental > Terrestrial > Soil > Temperate forest >...
GCGTCGGGTGCTTATCTCGAGGCGTGAGTAACCGCCTAAAGAACAGCACTTCGCCTTATTTACGCCAGCACAAAGACAACCCGGTCAACTGGTTTTCATGGTCGGACGAAGCGCTTTCGAAAGCAAAAGCAGAAAAAAAGGCCATCTTTTTGAGTATTGGTTATTCCTCCTGCCACTGGTGTCATGTCATGGAGAGAGAGAGTTTTTCAAACCCTCAAATTGCCGAAGTACTGAATGAAAACTTTATTTCGATCAAAGTGGATCGTGAAGAGCGTCCCGATTTGGATCATATCTATATGACGGCCATTCAGATGATGACGGGCGCAGGAGGGTGGCCGCTCAATGTTTTTCTCACGCCGGATTTAAAACCTTTTTTTGGAGGAACCTATTTCGCTCCGGAGGCTCGGTACGGTCGTCCTCCTTTCAAAGACTTGCTCATCAAGATCGCTGATATCTTTCGATTGCAACCGGACTTGGTAAGGAAAAACGCGGACGAGCTCACCGCCCTTTTAATCCAACATGGCCAGCATTTTCTTGCGAACGAGAAGCCTGGAACTAACTTTTTGACAAATGTGCTCGCGAATTTGCGACGCAGTTATGATTCAGAATTCGGCGGGCTGGGAGCGGCTCCCAAGTTTTTCCACGTCGATGGCCTCAGATTCCTTCTTCAAGAGGGAGCCTTGCAGAAAGACTCAGAGGCTACGCAGATGGTCGAAAAGTCGCTCATTCGAATGTCCTGTGGAGGAGTTTACGATCATATTGGTGGGGGATTTCATCGTTACTCTACGGATGCCGCATGGCTGGTCCCGCATTTCGAGAAAATGACTTATGACAACGCGCTTTTGGCCGTGCTTTATATGGAAGCTTGGCAAGTCACAAAAAATTCGCATTTCCGAAATATCGCGCTGGATATTTGTGAGTGGGTCTTACGTGAAATGAAAGCGCCAGAAGGTGGATTCTATTCTGCGATCGACGCTGATAGCGAACACAAAGAAGGAGAATTCTACACTTGGGTGTACGACGAATTAAAGGCCAAGCTTCCCACGATCAAGCTTCAGAATGCTTTTTTCTCAAGCTTCAATGTGAGCACCTTTGGAAATTTCGAAGGTCGCAATATTCTTTATCTCAATGAGCCTTTATCGTCCGAAGAGCGGGAGAGTTTTCGCCCTATTCTTCGAAATCTGCTCGATATCCGTTCACGACGCATTCGGCCCGCCATCGATCAAAAACGGCTTCTTAGCTGGAACGGACTGATGATCTCGGCACTTGCTAAAGTGGGTTTTGCCGCCGATCAGAAACATCTTGTCGACGCCGCGATCGAAGCGGCGGAGGCGCTCTGGGCAAAAGCCTTTAACGGGCGCTCTTTGGCACACTCCATCTTCGGAGAAAAAGTTTCTTTCGAAACCTTATTTTTAGAAGATTTTGCGTATTTTTCTGAAGCGCTACTGGATTTGTTCGAGACAACCGGACAGCCGCGTTATTTGCATCGCTGCATAGATCTCAGCGTTCTGTTGCTCAAAAATTTCTACGATTCCCAACAAGGCGGTTTTTGGTCGACGGGCCCCCATCAGCTCGACCTTTTGGTGCGTTACAAAGAAATTCATGATGGAGCGCTGCCGGCGCCTTACCACCTCGCCCTGTCGGTACTTCTTCGATTGTCTGACCTTACGGGCGATTCAAAGTGGAAGAGTCCTCTCGACCACTCGGTTCGCGCCATATTTGGAAGCGCGGAAGAAGCTCCTGGTGGGTTTCATCGGTTCGCCTTGGTCTTACGCGATTATTTATCTGGGGCAAAAAGTCGAATCCTGGTCTCGCCCACAGAGGAGATGGTCCAGCAAATCCGAGAAAATTATTTTCCACAGACACACTGGTTCATTTGGAAGGAGCCCGATAGCGAAATGGAAAAGATTCCGGCATTTAAAGGCAAATGGAAGCCGGAAGCGACACTTTACGAATGTCAGGCAGGAAGTTGCAAGCTCGCTTCGTCAAATCTCGCACTTTTAGAATCATAAAATATCTTCGCTTCGTTGGCGGAATCTAAGATCAAAACACGTGGGCCTTTGAATTTTGTAAGTTCTTCGTCGGTAAGGAGCGCGTAGCAAGCGATAATCACTTTGTCGCCTTTGCGAATCAAATGCGCCGCGGCTCCGTTGCTTTCGAATCTTCGCGACCCCGCGGGAGTCGGAATTGCATAAGTCCGAATTCTCGCACCCGTTGTCACATTGTAAACTTCGATCGACTCATAAGGTAAAATTCCGACCCTTTCCAGGTAGGTGGAATCGATTCCAAAGCTTCCTTCATAATCCAAAAGAGCATTTGTCACAGTCACGCTATGAAGTTTAGCGCGAAGAAATTGGCGCATATCTTAAGAACTTAACCGTAAGTAATCTTTCTCACAAGACCGAAAGGGGTCGGGCAACCTGGCTGCTAAATTATCCGAACCCTTTGCCACTTGCTTTCCTTGTGAGCCGGCATTTATTCTTGAAATCAGATGCTTTTCATCAAAGCTTTCATGAAGTTGATTCATCTGTTGAACTCAGAAACAGCACCCTCACAAATTGCTTCTGGGGCTGCTTTTGGAATGATTGTTGGATTCACTCCTTTTTTGAGTCTGCACAATCTGATCATTTTTTTGATCGTTTGTTTTTTTCGAGTGAACTTATCTATGTTTTTCATAAGCATGGCCTTTTTTAAAATTTTAGGATTCGCATTGGATCCTTTTTTTGACTGGTTTGGCTATATTTTGCTGGTCGATGTTACGCAACTCCGGCCACTCTGGATTATCCTTTCTTCGGGTTCGATCATTCCATATTTTCGCTTTAACAATACGATCGTTATGGGCTCGCTCGCCACCTCTCTTATTTTGTGGATTCCTTTCTTTGCCTTAAGTGTTCAATTAATCCGTCTCTATCGACGCACTTGGCGTGAACAAATTCGCGCTTCGAAGTTTATGAAGGCGCTAAAAGCTACGACTTTTTATCAATGGTACGAGAAATATCATGATCTCCGAGAGAAACTGAGCCCCCTAAAATGATTCGTCTGAGAGTATTCATTCCTGCGCTTTTGATCGTCGGCCTCGTAACTTTTGTGGTCATTTATAAACTCGATTTTTGGGTGAAACACTGGATCGAAAATGGAATCTCGGCGATTACGGATACCAGAACGGATATTGACGATCTCAAGCTCTCCTTTAAGAACTCAAGCTTGCATATTCAAAGGCTGCAGGTGGCTTCGAAGGAGGACGAATTCAAAAACGCAATTGAACTCGAAGATGTTTTGATGGGTTTTGAAGTCTTGCCGCTTCTCAAAAAACGGGTGGTGATCGATCATTTTTCGGTGACAGGGATCAAATGGGGCACCCCGCGGTCCACTTCCGGAAAATTGCCGCCGCGTTTAATCAGCAAAAAGCCTTCGTGGTTTTCGGATGTTACGAACAAAGCTTTTGAGTCGCTCAAGTTGGAGGCTAGCAAACTTCCTGCAACCAAGCTTCTCGACTTTCGAATACCCACGGATCCGCGCGAAGCTCTGAGCAGTCTGAATCTGCGATCAGAGGATGCGTACAAGAATGTCGTCACGATGACACAAGAGATGCGCGAGACTTGGAAGGTACGATTGGACCAACTTCAAAATATCCAAGAATACCAAGCTAAGATTAATGATGCTCGAAAGCTGGCAGAGGGTGCTCCGACGTCTCCTCAAGACGTTCTCAATCGGGTACAAACCATTCAACAAACTGTCGAATTTTTTAAAGCAGAACAAAAGAAGATGCAGGCGCTGATCGACGACGTAAAAAAAGACGCTGGAAAGGCGGAGGCTCAGCTGCAAGCTGCTCGAGCTGCCGTCACTGCAGATTTTGAGAAAGCTAAATCACTTGTGAGCCTGGATTCCCTCAATCTGGATAATCTTTCAAAACTTCTTTTTGGCGAACAATGGATAGCGAGGGCGGAGCAAGTTCTTAAATACCAGGCCATGCTAAGAGCGGTTTTGGCTCACAACAAGGCAAACGAAAATGTTCAAATTCAGCAGAGAGCTAAGGGTCGAGACATCATATTCATCGTCCCGAAAAAGCAGCCAGGCTTCGTTTTAGCTGATTCCAAATTTAGCGTGAAGGGTCTGGATGCGCAGCAAATCGTCAGTCAACTCTATGAGCTCACTCTCAAAGACATCAACTCGTCACCTCGACTTTATGGCAAGCCTTCAAGCGTCGATTTTCGCGCCCAGTTGAAAGACATGGTTGTAGGAGATATTCACTTCTTGGCCATGTGGGACTATACGACTGACTTGCCGAAGGACTCATACAAATTGGAGGCGACCAAAATTAAGGCTGACACTTGGCCAGTAGGAATTCCAAAAGTATTTCCAATCAAAATTGCTTCGGGAGGAGCTTTGGCTTCTAGTGAGCTCAGTTTTGTGGGCGATGAAATGAAATGGAAAAGCCATATTGCCTTCCAGAATGTAAGTTGGGATTTAAACGAGGTTCCAAAGAATGGAATTATTATCCCCATCCTGGAAGATGTTTTTGGCCGAATAAAGAATTTCTATTTGGATTTGGACATGAAGTCGGTAAAAAGTGGAATCAATTATCAGGTCACAAGTGACCTAGACACCATTCTCAGGACGGCGATCTCAAAAGCGATCGAAAAACAATGGCTGGATTTTCAGGATAGACTGCACCACGAGATTGAAGATCGAGTGGCGCGCTTTCGTCAAGATGCTGAGAAAGAGGTGAATCAATTCAAGACCGCCGTGGAGGATCGCGTGAACTCTTACCTCGCGGAGACCAATAAATATATCTCGGAAGGCTCTCAATTACAGGAAAGCCTAAAAAAGAAAGCTACCAATGCCGCTCAAGAAAAGGTGAAAGAGAACTTGAAGGGATTGCAGAAGAACCTTCCTGAAAACCCATTCAAGTCGTTGCCTAAATTTTAGCCTTTCGGAAGACTAAAGTGAAAGATCGAACCCTGATCAAGTTTAGATGAGATCCAAATTCGACCGCCATGACGCTCGATAATCTTTTTTGTGCTTGCCAATCCAATGCCTGACCCAGAAAATTCCGCCTTCGAATGAAGACGCTGAAAAACCTGAAAAATCTTTTCAAAATAGGCAGAATCGATCCCAATTCCATTGTCCCGGATTGAAATAATCCAAAATTTTGCTTCTTCTTCTGCACCTATGTGAATTTCGGGTCGTCGTTCTTTGCAAAACTTGATGCCGTTGGAAATTAGATTTTGAAAAACCTGTACGAGCTGAATTTTATCTCCTAGAACCGTCGGTAAGCTTTCACTCGAAATTTGCGCTTTGGATTCTTCAATGGCATTCATCAGATTTGTCTTTGCTATGGCAACCACTTCATTTAATGGCACCTCCACATAAGGTTTCTGTTCCCGACCCACACGAGAATACGTGAGCAAAGCATTGACCAGTTCAAAAAGAGACTGAGAAGACTGGAGTGTCTGCGCAATATAACTCTCAATATCTGGTTCACAATTTCCACGGACCTTCCGACGAATCAGCTGTAAGTGAGTATAGATCATTCGGAGAGGTTCCTTGATGTCGTGAGCTGCTACCGCTGCAAACTGTTCAAGTTCCTCGTTCGAACGCGCCAATTCCGTCGTGAGCCGTTCCAGTTTTTCGATGGTCTCTTGGCGGGCTTGTTCGTGTGCGACTTTTTCGCTTACATCTCGAAAGTAAATCGTCAGGCCTTCTTCCGAAGGATAAATATAATTTTCAAACCAAGCTTGAAAAGGGGGAAAGTATTCCACAAAAGATACGGGCTCACCCTTTTCCATCGCCTCGTGATATTTGTGGTAAAAGGTTGAACCGACGGTTTCAGGAGCTACCTCCCAAATATTCCGTCCGACAATTTCGAGTCTCGTTGCCCGGGCAATGCGTTCTGCCTCTTTATTGACATAAAGGACCCGCCAATTCCGATCGATGGCAAAAAATCCATCGGTGATTCGATCTAGAATATTGAAAATGGTGTTTCGCGATGCGGGACTCCATCCATTATTGCCATCGCTTCGCGAATGCGTAGGAGAGGCCCCATGATCATTTTTGCTTGATAGCGCTTTTCCAATCGCGATCGTTATGTCTTCGGCTGCTGGAAAAAAATCCCACTCAATTACGATGGTGTGACCTTCGCAATGCAACCCGGTGCGGAGTGTCTCGGAGGCTTTGGATGAAGAAAGGTTTCCCAGAATTTCTTCGAAAGACTTTCTTTCACTGTCCGACAGGAGGGAGTGAAATCGAAAATCGGGCGCCTCGAACGTGCGGTCTGAAAGTTGGCCATCGCACCAACTGACGAGCGCTGGATTCATATAAGTAATCCTGGCATCCCGGCCAAGAACCGCAATCAGATCCTTGGATCTTTCGATGATCTGGCGGAGTAGCGCCTCAGAAAGCACTGGCGCGGGGCTAGGAGGATTAAGCGGTAAAACGTTCTTTCTCATCATGAGAATACCAACTTAAAAATAGAATGGAGCTGATAAGAGCTCGCTTTCTAAGAGTCAACTTCAAATTCAGTTTTGAAAATCCGCAACCGACTTGCGGAATAGCTGTTTATCTTGTAGTTCATACCCATGAAATAGCAAGTAGGGGGAAGCAGTTCTCTCTAAATCTAGCCTTTGGTTGAGTCGTCGGGCCTTTGGATGGCTTATATGGGACGGATTTGAAACATAAAGTTCTTTTAGTTTCCGAATATGAAATCGACCCGAAGTTCTGTTTTTAAAGTGGTTTCTTTGGCCTTTTTTCAGGGGTTCATGGCTCCCTGGGCGGCGGCAAACAATTTTCACCAGTATGGAAGCTTTGACTATCATCCTCCTGAAGTTGAATTGGCGCCCGAAGTTTTTGCTAAAGCTCGTAACGTAACCGATTGTGCAGCGATTGCGAAAGCAGTTCAAATTACGGCTGCCGAGTTGCGACCAGGAGAACCTCTCTGGCCCGACGATCCTGATGAAAACAAACCAAAGAGTCGGCTGCGAATGAATCTTCAGTGGAACGAAATGGATCAGGGGTTGGAGCTACTCGACATCTTACAAGAGTCGGATCGTGAGCTTGCCGTGATTCTGAAGCAGTCTGATGTGGACCGGCCCATTTTTGAAAGCACGACGCATACTCATTTCGATCAGAAGGCTCAGGCCCATATCATCATGTCTAACACTCCAGACCGAATCGAACGGCAGCTTCTGGATCTACAGGGGACCCAGTACCCACACCTGTCGGATGATTGGTTGGATAATCCGGCTTCAGTGCCTCTCATTGAACAACTTGACCCATTTTCGCGATCTTTTATGCCTGAAAGGATTCTGGGTACTTTGGATCGCAACTTGACGGGGGTGCATATCAAGGTTCTCAGGTTGGCCGCGAAGAGAGCGAAATTCTTTTTGCCAGAGCTCTATGATGCCGCCATTTCACGAATGGCCATGGGAAGTGTCATTGCGGAGTCAGCTCACTCAAAACGAAGAGAAGTTTTTGAGCGTGCCAATCAAGAGAGGCTGTTCGCAATGGCGCAAGATCATCCCGCTCTCGTTCGATTAGTAGAGCCGTTTGATAAGGCGGTCCTCAGTTTATCGACCAAAGTTGTCGCGGAACTGTTTGAAGCGATGAAAAGAGGAATTAAGCCCCGGGTCACATTGATTAACAATTTGAGATATATGGCGGCCCTCTATCACCATAATGATTTGTGGGAAATAAAAACCGGACAGTTGCACCGTCAGAAAGTCGAAGAGGAACTCGTGGAGATCATTTCTCAATGTTACAACTTGCTGGATGAGCCCACGATTTTTTCCGATGAAGATCTGCGCGAAGCACTTCGGATGGACAAACATTTTTATTTCACATTCGAAAAACCGCTTCGAAAAAGCCCTACTCAACTCGGAAACCCTTCCAATTTTTGGGATGTCTACCAATCCAGCATTCATCGAAATCCTCGAGTTGAGGCCATGCTAAAACAGATGGGGTATCAACTGCCTCCTTTTGCTGAGGCGCAGCCGCTGAACAACCAAATTCGTCGATAATTTGGGCCAGTATTTGAACGAACGGCTTTTCGCCGCCTGTTTCAGGATAAACGAAACGCAAGCCTTGGCATGGAACTTGCTTCTCCTTGTCCAAGTGGCAATGACTTTCGAAAAGGCAGAATGCGACATTTGCAGCGGTATCTTGACCTTGTTTGACTCAGGCTCTTGGCATAGGAAATCCCCATGACGTCTGCATTTTACCTAGCTTTTGTTCTGGTGTCGTCGGTGAGCGGCTCCAAAATAGATTGCGCTGGAATCATGCTCGGCATTCGCCATGAGCATTCCATTCCCGCGGTGAGCGAGGAGAATACCCGCCGTGCCAAGGAAGCTGTGAAAATGATTCGCCTTCAGGAGCTTGAGATTTCTAAAGCTTGGCCCTCGATCCGTCCCGTGGTCGCGACTTCCAAACAGGGAAGGCGCTTTAAATTAATGGGCGGAAGAATAAAAGGAATCGAATTCCAGTTCGAGAATATCGACGAAGAAGATGAGGATTTTGTGATCGCAGGAAGCGTTCTAGATACTCCGAAAAAGCTTCAGGATTTCTTCCAAAAAATAAATGAGACGAGGGTGGAATATAAATCCATTCAAAAAGAGGATCGTAGGGGAAGGAGGTTTTTCATTTCAAGAGCAATCCTTGTGGGAGCAGGCCTAGTCCTAACGGCAGCGATACCCATTCTGTCTTATGGAGTGTTAAATTTTAAGCTGCCAACTTCGGTAAAGACTTTGAGCGACATCGGCATCTTTGTCGGTACGCCGGTCCTCATATGGCAGGCCCGTGGTATCTTTGGAGGTGCGGTGAAGCTAGGGCGCCGGTTCATTTCTGAAAGTTTCGGGCGCTATTCCAATATACAAAAATTTCCGAACTTTTGGAGAAGCGGCGACTGGATCTGGGTATCGCGGGATCTCAGTATGTCCAAAACACTCAAAGATGAAGCTTGGGTAAATGGCGGCATCTCCACTGAAGGGGTCGCGACGCAGCTCTTAACCGACCTCATTACAAAAAACGAAAGAATCATCTATTCCAATTCCCGCAAACCCTTGACGCCAGAGCAAAGGGCAGCCGTTTTGGAAGAAGTGCCAATTGCCGTGGATCTTTGGTATCGGCCGGGTCCAGCCGGGAAAGAAAAATTCATCGTTTTTCTCCGATTTTATCACCGCAAAAACTTTCCACCCGCCCCCGACGAAGAGAAAATGTCGATATTCGATGTGGTCCGAGGATTTAGGGCTGGGCTGATACCGCAGTAGTTAAAACACCTCCCCACGGGGCTTTCCCGCCCTGAAATTCAAATTCCTTCTGATGGCCTTGGCATGGAACTTGCATGCTTGGGGCCGCCATGGCCTCTTTTTGGAAACCAGTATGCGGTCCACCACCGCCTAAACCTGCTCAATCGCAGAGGATTCCTTTCTATTACGTCTATTGGGTCATTGGCTTGTTTGCATCCACTGTGGCCCTTCCATGTCTCGCCATGGGTGGCCGCGGCCAGCAGGCGTATCAACCCGTGGAGAGGGACCCCTCTGAATTCGTGTTTACGATCAACGAAGTGGAGCCCTATTTTCCCAAATTAGGGCCGCACCAATTCAAACTGGTGCCCTCGCCATTTGGTTGGAGTTTGGTCTTTTGGCCCGAAAATTTAAATGTAGCGGATGCGGCCGAAGCGGAATTTTTTCGGTTGCCCGATCGACCTTCCAGCTTAACTGCAAAAAATTCAAAAAATGTGCGCAATCCGATCAGCCTATCCAAATGGATTATGAATTTGAATTCTGGCGAAATTCTTTCGGGTGCGAAGGGGCATCTCGATTACCCAACCCAAACCACTTTTACCTCGGGCCGATTCTTCAATGCTCTCTATGACTTCAAAAGCCGGTTTATTGAAAAATTTTCAGAGGATCAGATCAAAGCTGCGAAACAAGGCAATGACATCAGCGCTGAAGCTTGGTTTCTACCGAACGTCGTCATCGGCTGGCTCACCGCGATGCTTTCAGACGAACATTCGCGGACGCGCGTCGAAAACGCGATGAAGACTTCTGCAAGTCATTGGATTGTGCCGTATACGATTCCATTAAACAGTCAGTTCATCGTCACAGCTTACGGGCAAAAATGGAAAAATTCACTGGTCGGGTCTGTGGTGGTCACTCCCAAAGCCGATCCACAAAATTTATTTGTGGCTTTTCATCTCAACGATCCTGAATTTGCGACGCAGTTTCCAAAGTATGGAACCGCCGTCGGCGGGCTTCAAGCCAGTCTACCTATTGAATCTTTGGATATTAAAATCCCCGAGCTTCGGTTTAATTCGGAATTGCTCACTGAAGAACTCCATATTTCTCCTTCCGAGAATGTCGTTATTCATGCGGCCTATGAACGAAACGACCCACTTCAACTTTCGATGGCCGCCGTTTATTCACGCAATCAACAGGTGAGCGATGAATGGGGGTTAAAATTTGATCGTTCCAATCTGCACACAGGCATCAAATCCATGGTGATTCAAACGATTGAAGCCGGGGGGCATACGTTTAAGGTTTCGGACTTCGATTTGGGAAAAATGCTTCAAAATCCTGAAATATGGAAAGCGTTCACGCACAATCTTATCGGCAATAAAGCGATCCCAGCCCTCTTTGGAAAAGCCACAGAGATTGTGAAACAAATCGCCGGCCCAGACGGCATTCCCTTTCATAAAACTCTCGTGGTCATCGATCAAAAGACGGGGGACAAAAAAACTCGGTTTTCCATCAAACCATTGGTTGCTGGAAACGAGATCACCGATCCTGAAAAAAATCCAAATATTATCGCGCGTTTCGACGTGGACGTCCCCATCCAAGTGGAATCGGCCCATCTCAACCTCTCGGGAAATAAGAAAGATGACGATAAAGATATCCATGCTGATTTTCGAGGGGACATTCAGAGCCCAACGGCGGAACTTTCTGAGTTTTCCTACCTAGACCACGGGGCGACGGTCTTTCATTCATCGGACCTTAAAGCGAAGCTCTCGATCACTCATAAGGTAGATTCCGCTACGACGATCGCAGGGCAAGGAAGTGTTTCAGCTCAAAAAACACCCGAACTCACTTCACTTCAAAGCAATCTCAAAGACATTGGAATCCCAAAACCCTTTGATTATTCGCTTGACGGTGGAAAAACTTGGCTGGCAGCGCCGGAGCTCAATCTCAATAATTTACTGAGGCAAAACCGAAAGTACTGGGTGGAACATCTGATTACGCATCCCGACCCGGATCAGAGAGGAGTTGTTGAAAAAATTCAGGGCAATGCTGAAGTTGAGATCCGTAAAGAAGTGTCTCGGCGCCTCTCCGAAATGAAGTTTTCAATTTCGGATATGGGGTCGTGGAAGTTGGGTAAGCTCGCCGAAATTTCAGGCGAAGGAAGTATTCGAACTCCAGATTTGCGCATCGATGAAGATCATGTTCGCTTTCGGGATCTTCCCACTCATATATGTCATGGTTTTTATTATATCTCGGCGGTCACCGACTTGGCCATTGATCATGGCATCGATTTGGTAGGCGATCAGATTAAAGTAGCTCTTAAAACAAAGCCAATTAACGCGGGAGGTAATCTCAAAATCGGACAGCTCTCTGCGATGATGAATCCAGAAAAAGGTTCGTTGCGAGTGAGCTTTACAACCGATATCTGTTTGAATGATACGGCTGAGGGCTTTGATGCTCGGATGCGCCCGCTCGACGCACTTTCGGAGCCGATTCGATTCACACATATACAGCCGACCGCGGTGAATATGGATTCCAGTCTCAAAGGGTTGGCATGGTGGAAAGACGAAATCACTACAAAAGAGCTTTTGGTTTCCTCTGATGAAGATATCGTGAAATCGATTGCAACGAGTCTTCTATCTCAAACCCAATCGCAGATCTCCAAAGAATTCTCCCTGATATTGCAGAAGTTTTTAGAGCAGCGAATTCCTGAATATCTCGACTCTATTTTCGTCAAATCCGTACTCGATCAAAGGCTTGCGGAATTGAGAGAAAGTGAGAAACAGCTGGTCATTTTCATGTGGAATATAGGCGACAACCTCGAGAGCCCTCTTGAAGATTTGATCAAAGAACAAGTGGCTGCCTATTTTACAAAACCTAATGGGGCTGCCGATTCAAAGGGCGGTGAACCAAGTTCAAGCCCCTTTGAGCTTGTCGTCAAAAAACAATCCGAAGTGCTTCAGGATTTGCTGACACACGCATTTGGGCGGATTGCCGATCAATTTGATGCTCGCGTTTTTGTCACAATTAATGAAACCCTCTACGGAATCAGTTCAAGACCGGCATTGGCTTCAGATTTAGAAAGAATTTTGCAGCCGAGTTATGGGGAAATTGATCTGGCGAACCTGATCGGATCCGATACGTCAGCGAGAAAATTGGAAAGTCCTGAAACTGTTCTTCCCGAACTCATGGCCTCCCTATTTTCGATATCTGACTCGTGCCCCTTCAAACATCCAGAGAGCACGTTTGCGAGCTTTCAAAACCGCATTCGGCAGCACGCGGACCTTCTCAATCCCATCCAGATCGAAGACATTATGGCGAGTGTTAAAACTCACTGCGTTTCTCCCCAATTGAAGGAAACCGCCGAACAGTTGGGTCTCAGTGCTCTCAATGACTTTTTCTTCTCGATGCCGCTCTCCTTCGAATCGGAGGTGAACGCAGGCGCATCCGTTTCACCTCATGCTGTAGTAGCACAGGCGGCGGCTACGGTAGCGGCGTCGTCGCCATCATCATCGACTTCTTTAGATGCCTTCGTGGAAGGATGGCAAAGCTCGGGCGTGCATTACCGCGATTTGGGAGAGAACGAGCACGCGGTGCAAGTCACTTTCTCAAATCCCAAAATTCCCGGCCGGCCGAGTTTGAAAGGACCCTTTAATAGAGACGTGCTCAATTGGTTGAAAGCCTCCGATCAGAGCATTGTGCTCAGAATTCCGCGAGAAACTTGGAATCAAAAATTTCGAGACGAAGTCGACTGGCCAAAACTCTTAGCTGAGTATTTTCCAGAAGAGGCCGGCGATCCGGCGCAAATCAAAATCAAGCAAAGGCCGATGTTGAATGAAAATGGAGACTTGGAATTTTCCATCTTTGCCAAAGGCCATTTTTTGGTCGTGCCTGTCATCAAGCTCTTGGTGATGATGCTATTTCCTCAAACGACCACCCAAGAAGTATCGCGGATCCAACACGGCGTTAATCAAGTCTTGGACAATGCCACGGACGTGGTGATTTCACTTTTTCAACTGGAAAAGGTTTTCGGGCGAAACGTGGATGTGGCAGTGACCGTACCTCTTTCGATCGAACTCGTCGCTGCTGAGAAGGGAAGCACAGGTGATAAAGTTCTGCGTATTGAACTTCAAGAATTTCAAATCCGAAATTTGGAGACCTCCCTCGTTCAGCAAGTTCCGGTGCGAACTGCCCTCAAGGCAGCTCATCAACCACTGACCATCATCTTGAATGACTTTCTCTCGAAGTCTCATTTCAAACCGTTCGAGTTCCTCGCAAACCGTCTTTCACCTGTAAAGGTCCAGCTCTATAAAGGAGATCTTTACATTCTTTACGAGAGGTCGGATCCACTTCCCAAAATAGCAATGAATGGACCAGTGAAGCGGTAGATCATTGCTTCCGATTCGAATGCATTTTGGGAACGCAGTGTTTCCGCTTTACGCTAGTTTTTCGAACCATTACGCTGGATTTCAACCGAATAATTTTTGGCGCGCCACTGCCTCGTCGTTATCGGCATGGGTAGTTAAGAATGGCGTGCTTTAAACCGAGTGGAGCAAAAAGCTAGTGGCATTGAAAATCGGAGTTTTGATCAAAAATGTACCTGATACAAACACCCGCATTCAGCTCAAAGGCGATGCGATCGATGAATCAGATATCAAATATGTCATCAATCCCTACGATGAATTTGCAATTGAGGAAGCCATCCGGACGAAGGAGCTTTGGACAAAGGCAGGAGAAACTGTAGAAATCGTCGGAATCTGCTTAGGTCCGACTCAAGCTGCGAAATCTCTGCGCGACGCTTTTGCGGTCGGAGTCGACAGAGGAATTCATATCGTCGACAATCAAAAGCAGGCCATCGATCCCAAAGGGATTTCGGCCGGACTTGCTAAAGCCTGTGCTACAGAAAATTTTCACCTGATTTTCGCCGGCAAACAGGCCGTGGATACAGATGCCCACTGCGTTGCAGTCATGGTGGCCGAGCGCTTGAAGATGAGTCATGTCGCCGTAGCCTCAAAGTGTACTTTCGAAGGTACGGCAACAGTCCAGGTCGAGCGCGATATTGAAGGAGGCGTGAGGGAAATCTACAAAGTTAAACTTCCTGCGTTGATTACCGCCAACAAGGGACTGAATAAGATGCGTCTCGCTTCACTTCCTGGAATTCGCGCTGCGAGCAAGAAAGAAATTAAAGAGGTTCCTCTCGAGGGGAATATTAAACCGTCATTCAAGATCGCCAACTGGAACCTTCCGCCCGAGCGTGGAAAAGTGAAGATGATCGAAGGGGAGCCTGCGCAACAAGCCGCCGAACTCGTGCGGCTTCTTCATGAGGAAGCTAAGGTGGTTTAGGTTTTCGGTCATCATGGACAACGAGGATATTTGATTCATGCCAAAGAAGATTTTCATTTTAGCAGAACATAAAAAGGGAGCCTTGAAGAAGGCGACTCAAGAGCTACTTGGGGTCGCTCAAGGACAAAACGTCAGTGCACTTCTCATCGGCTCAGAGGCGCAGCCTGCGGCCAACGAACTTGTAAAAAAAGGAGTTCAGCAAGTCTTTTGGGTTAAAGACAGAGCTTTTGACTCTTATCATCCCGAAGCCTATGCGACTGTGCTTGCAGATTTGGTTCAAAAAGAAAAGCCCGAGCTTTTGCTTGGAACCGCCTCCAGCTTAGGCAAAGATTTAATTCCCAAAGTCGCAGCGCGTTTGGACATTCCGATTGTAACGGATTGCACGGAGTTTAAAATCTCGCCTGAATTAAAAATTAGGCGGCCTTTTTTTTCGGGGAAAGTTTTGGCTGACGTTGTCTTTGAACCCGCGCCATTGGTCTGCATCACGGTTCGTCCGAACTCTCTTGCTGCCGGAGAAGTCTCTTCAACGGCTGGGAGTATCACCGAGCTGACACCCAGCTTTGATTTTGGAGCATCTCCGGTTCAGTTTGTGAATCGAACGCAAGCCTCCACCGACAGGCCGGATTTGACCGAAGCCAGTATCATTGTCAGTGGTGGGCGATCGCTGAAATCCAAAGAAAATTTTAAATTCCTTTTTGATTTGGCGGATGTGATCGGAGCCGCTGTCGGCGCTTCGCGCGCGGCCGTGGATGAAGGACTTGCCTCTCACGATATGCAGGTCGGCCAAACAGGAAAAACGGTAAATCCCAATTTGTATATGGCCTTTGGTATTTCTGGAGCCATTCAGCATCTTGCGGGGATGCGGACAAGCAAAGTCATTGTTGCCATCAACAAGGACGCCGCGGCTCCCATTTTCCAAAAGGCCAACTACGGCTTGGTAGGTGATTTATTTGTCATGGCTCCGCTCATCACTCAGGAGTTTAAAAAGCTTTTGCATAAGGCATAACAACAAAAACTATGTCACTTCTTTCCATTTCCACGCTCGTCATTGTCCTCTTGGCGTTCGTAGCTTTTTTCTTGAGTTTCGCGAGATTTGTTCGGCTCCTTCGGACGGCCCAGCCACGGGACCGATTTGGAAATTTTGTAAAACGATCAATAGTCTTTATCGAGCAGGTCCTTCTTCACAGGCGCTTACTTCGGCAACCCCTGCCGGGACTGCTTCATTTCATTATATTTTGGGGTTTTGTCATACTCACCGTGGGAACCACCGAATGGATTTACGCAGGGCTGACACACGGAGCTCGTTATACTTTTTTTGGAAACGCCTATGGCTATTTTGCTTTTAGCCAAGATTTATTGAACGGTCTTGTTTTTCTAGCCGTCGCTGTCGCTGTCTTTCGCCGACTGATCGTTCGACCAAAACGAATGGCCGATAATTCTACAAAATCCAAAGCCGACGCCTATTTTATTTTGGCTCTTATTGCGGGCCTCACCATCACAAATTTGATCGCGCATTCCATCATGATTCATAATGGCGAGGATTCTTTCACCTCCTTTCAACCGATTGCCCGTGAACTTTCTACTTTTTGGCCGAGTGGGACTCTCGTCTCGCAAAATCTTTTCTATGTCTTTTGGTGGGCACATCTTTTGATTGTGCTTGGCTTTCTAAACTATCTTCCTTATTCCAAACATTTTCACGTTATCGTGGCCGCTCCCAATGTCTGGTTTTCGAAAACAGAGCCACGAGGCAAATTGACCAAGCTCAATCTGGACGATGAGTCGATCACACGATTTGGAGCTCAAAAAGCGGAAGAACTGAGTTGGAAAAATATTTTAGATTCTTACGCGTGCACCGAGTGCGGCCGATGTAATGAATTTTGCCCGACCGCCAGTACTGATAAAGCTCTGCGACCGAAGAGTTTGATGATCGGCCTTCGAGCGGGAATGATGGAGCGCACTCCGGTCTTGTTGAAACTCGGAACCCACCATCCTGACGAAGCCGCGCTGGCGAAGCTCACGGAACCAGAGCGAAAAATTTACGCGAATGACTTGGTTCCCGATACTTTCTCAGAGCAAGTGATTTGGGATTGTACGACTTGCGGTGCCTGCGTCGAATCCTGCCCTGTTCTCATCGATCATGTGGATTCTATCGTCGAGATGCGCCGCGCGCTGGTGTTGAATAAAGGGTCAAATCCGGATGAAGCCACCAATGCATTTCGAAATTGGGAATCCGCTTCAAACCCCTGGGGATTTGCAGAGTCTTCGAGGCAAGAGTATTTGGTGGAAAAAGGAATTCCGCATTACGAAGCGGATGGAGATTTCGAGTTCTTGTACTATATCGGATGCGCCGGCAGCTTCGACGATCGAAACAAAAAAGTCGTAGAGAGTGTGATCAAGGTGCTTCAAGCCGCCAAAATAAAGTTTGGAATTCTCGGAAAAGAAGAGCGATGCAATGGCGAGACGGCCAGGCGTCTTGGCAATGAATATCTTGGTCAGCAGATGATCATGGCCAATAAAGAAGTTCTCGAGAGATACAAAGTCAGAAAGATTTTAACGTCGTGTCCCCATTGCTTTAATACTCTGAAAAACGAATATCCCGAATTTGGTGGGAATTATGAAGTTTTGCACCATACTGAATATATTCAGCAGCTTTTAGCTTCAGGCCGCGTGAAGGTGGATGCGGGCCAATTGAAAAACGTCACTTATCATGACTCCTGCTATATTGGCCGATATAACGGCATTTACGAGGCTCCTCGGCAAATTCTTAAGCAGGTGGCGAAGCAAGATCCGATCGAAATGCCGCGCTCGCGAGAAAAGGGGTTTTGTTGTGGAGCTGGCGGAGGCCGAATGTGGCTTGAGGAAAAGACCGGAAGTCGGATAAATCAGAACCGGGCGGAAGAGATCATTCAGACAAAGGCGGACACCGTTTGTGTGGCGTGTCCATTTTGCATGACTATGATTTCGGATGGCCTCAAATCAAAACAGCGAGAGGATATTCGCGTGCGAGATATCTCGGAAATTGTAGCGGAAGCATTATCTTGAAAGATCGACATCCCACAGTGAGGATTGAAGGCGAGACGCTTCCGGAAGCTTTCTTTCGCAAAGTTCAACGAGATCCCGATCGAGAACTTTACTTTACCCGACGCTCCGAACAATGGGTGCCAATGACTTTTGGTCAGGGATTCGATTTTATTCTCCAGACCATGGGCGGTCTTAAACACTTGGGTTTCCAAAAGGGGCAGAAAATCTGCATTCTTTCTGAAAACCGAAGCGAATGGATCATGACGGATTATGCCGGACAATGGATGGGCGGGGCCGTTGCTGCGATTTATCCTACGAATACTCCCGATCAAATGAAATACATTCTGAACGAATCGGAGGCGGTTGTTCTTTTTGTCGACACTGACCAGCGCCTTAAGAAACTGGAAGGGATGTCCGGACTCAAACATCTCAAGGCAATTGTGACCTGGGATTCAGTGTCGACGAATCCACCTTCCGGAATCAAACTCATTTCTCGCCAAGAATTTTTGAGAAACAAAATGGACGAAAGAGAAGCCGAATCGTTGCTGAGCGCCATCAAGCCGGATGATTTGTCTATCTTGCTCTATACTTCTGGGACCACCGGTGAGCCAAAAGGAGTGATGTTGACCCATCACAATCTGGTTTGCGACATTCGCGCGATGCTCGGAGCGGTGCCTCAGCTGACATCCGACAAAGTCACGATGTCTTTTCTGCCCTTAAGCCATATTTACGAACGGTCTTTGCACCATCTGATGTTGCTCTCAGGATTAAAAATCTATTTTGCCGAAGGCCTCGATAAATTGATCACGAATATCGCAGAAGTGAAACCCCAGGTGATGGTCTTTGTGCCCAGAATTTTTGAAAAGATGTATACGTCAATTTTTGAAAAAATCAAAAATGCGCCTAATATTCGCAAGCGTATCTTTTTCTTGTCTCTAGCAATTGGGAAAAAAACTTTTGACTATCGCTATAATCATCGGCCCCTTCCGCTCAAATGGAAGATTCTTTACGAGATTGCCGATCGAATTGCTTTTCGAAAGATTCGTGCGGTGACGGGAGGCCGCGCCGAGCTTTTTATAAGCGGCGGAGCTCCACTTTCTCAAGAGATCGCGGAATTTTTCTTCAGTACCGGCTTTACTATTTTGGAGGGCTACGGATTGTCGGAGACTTGCATTTTATCCGTCAATCGTCCCGATCGTTTTAAATTCGGTACCGTTGGAATTCCTTTTGAAGGAGTGGAAATCAAGATTGCGGACGATGGCGAAATCCTGGTGCGAGGGCCTACCATCATGAAGGGCTATTACCATCGACCCGACGCAACGGCGGAAGCCATTGATCAGGAGGGTTGGTTCCACTCAGGCGACATTGGACAATTCGACAGTGAGGGATTCCTCAAAATTACAGATCGCAAAAAGGATCTGATCGTAACGGCGGGCGGCAAAAAAGTGGCGCCACAACCCGTGGAAAACGCGATGAAGAAGGATCCTCTTATAGAAAATGTTTGTTTGATTGGAGATAAAAAGAAGTATGTAGTGGCACTCCTGGTTCCAAATTTGGAACTCTGCCGAAGCTGGGCAGTCTCGAAAGGACTCAAGCTCGAGTCATTAGAGGATTGCGCGAAAAATGAAATGCTCCGACAGCATTTTCAGAAGGAATTTGATCGAGTGAACGCGGAGCTTCCTAAATATTCAACGATCAAAGACTTTCGCATTCTGGCCAAAAATTTCTCGATTGAGACGGGAGAGCTCACACCCACTTTGAAGCTGAAGCGACGTGTGATTCAGGAGATGTATCACGAACTGATCGACCAGATGTACGATCAGGATGCGGCCGAGCTTGAACTGGAAAAATCGTCTTCAGCAGGCCGACCTTAAACATCAAAAGGAGCGTTGAATTTTTCTATGTCGTTCGTTTTCTCGTCTTCTTTTTTGTTCGTGCTTTCGGTAGTGCAGCCGCCCACATTTCCTTCGGAGATCCGGGTCACAGGAGATAAGGGAACGAAGTATTCACTGGAATGCACTAATGAGTATGGAATGAAACTGAAGTTCAAGGAAGTGGTTCCGTACACTCACCATATCGTGGCTCCGAGAATGCCTTCTCAATGTCTTCTCCAAAAGCTTGGCAACCTAGGAATGCTCCGCATTCAATTTCAACTCCAGTATATGGACGATAAGTTTTCGTATAATTTGCGACCTCAGGATCAAGAAGTTTTTAGTCTTTCCAAACCGAGCGAAGAAAAGACGTTTAGATTGCTTTACGATCGAAAAGAACGAAAGGATGTCGCAAAAGATAATCGAGTTCCTGCGATTTATCCTGACGAACCGCAGGTCCATGGCCAACCGGTCGATGAGCATATGAATGATGGGCTGATTTTTGATACCCATAAGAAGTAGAAGGCCTGGGATCTTAACGGAACACTGAGGCAGACTGAGTACTTCGTGTCGCACAAATGGCTCCATCGAGGGCTTTCTTCACCTCTCAGTTGATGGCTGATTCTCACTTAGAAAGCCTCTGAATGCCTCTAAAAGGCACCTCTATGACTCGACGGGGGGGAACCCTGTGACACTCGAGACATTCGCTTGAATTGGCGTAAATCTTGCAAGACTTATCCATTCAGAGACTACCTGGGAGGGTAAGACAATGAAGGGATATCGATCGCATTTTTTTCAATCTGCGCTTCAACTAAATAAATTATGTATTCTAGCTATTGGGATATCGGCTTGTGGAGGCAGCGACAGTCCTGCCACCAGCACTCCATCCACACAGCAAAATGTTGCGCCTGCAACAACGACTTCGACGGACCCCAATAACACAACTGGGACTCAGCAAACCGTTACGTTTGCCTGCGATCCGAGAACGTCGACTCGTTTCAACTGCAGTTTTACAGCTGGAAAAATCGTGAGCGTAGCTTTTCTGAAACAACTCTCCAGACATACGTGTGGCGGTACCGCCGGCCAGGGAACCGATTGGGGAGCCGATCCATCGACCAATACGATTTGGGTCGACCACGATTGCCGAGCGCAATTCACAGTCACTTACACCTCAAACTGAGACCTCAAATCACAAATGAAATTTTCATTGAGGGGCCGTTAGGGAGTTCGAACGCAGTCGAATCCTCCGACCGAGATGCGTGGACCTGCATTGATCATATCGAAATCTGTCGTTTGAAGCGCGTTCAGATCATTGGCCCCGAGTAAACTGTTTGGACTGGTCCACTTCTGAGTCGATGAAGTATCCCTTTTTGCCATGAGGGCATCATAGTTTGCGCCGTCGGTGAGAATCATTCCAAATTTTTGAAGAGTTCGAGCGACGACTTGGGCGCCAACACTTGGCAAATTATTCACCGGATAATCGGCTCTGAGACGAAGCCTTGCACCATAAGGGATCCCGCTCGTGCATGCGCCGCCATTTCCCGCATGGGTGGTAGGGCGTACGTACATTCCACATTGCATCTGAGAATTTTGAACAGCAAATCGGATGGCATGATCGATGTGACCCGCAGCCACTTCTTCGGCAGAGAACACTAAAGGAGCGACGGGCAGACCCCCGCCATCAGCACTTGTACAAACATCGCCTCGTAAGTTGGCGGGGTAAGTCTTTTTTAAATCCCAAATAAAAGCGCCTCCGTCTGCCAACAGAGTTCGGACTCCATTCAGGGTGGAAATATAGCCTTGATAGAGCTCAATGAGTTGATGATTCTGAGGATCGATGACGAGATAGTGATCGTCCCCACCATCGGTGAGAGGTCCGTTATCGCTTTCAAATCCAGCTGCGCCGGTAGAAGGAGTGGGCACAAACGCAGGGTAATCCGCATCTGCCATTGGGGCCCCCGTGTTGTCCATATAAGCGAGTCTCACCGCGTTTGAATCGGCAATATAGTAATCAATGCTGAAGTCGATTTTGATGACGCCCGTCGGCCAGCGCAACTGCGAAAGAATCGTGGAAGATAGAGGATCCACGGCCGCATTTTGAATCGATTGATTAAAAAACATATCGGCCGCAAACCAGCTTGCTGCGGAGATGTTATTTCCATTTCCGCCGGTTGGACCGCCGCCCCCCGCTGGAGAATTACTCGCAGAAATCACGGTTTGAGTACCAGTATCTGGGCTGGCTGTTGCCGGAGTTACTTTGTTCTTCGAGGTGGTGCCTGAATCTTTATTGAAATTCGAGTCCAAGCCGGAGGTGTCAGAGGGAGGTTTTGCGCAGCTCGTGAGCAATAAAATCACCGCGCTAAATTTCAATGTATTTTCAATGGATCGTCCCAACATGCCAGCCCCCTCATTTTCTTGGTACCGATCTATTTTCTCAGGCTGAGAGCGGAACGAATAGAGGGGGACAAAAATGCCCGGCATTTTTCGGTTATTTGGCCTAGATCGTGACAAAAATTGTCGTTACGGAACTAGGCCCCCCTTAAATCGAGAAATTCTTTATTTCGCAAAGGGATGATTTTTGAGCAAACAGGCCGAGCGATAGATTGCCTCAGCCAGCATTGTCTGAGCCAGAGTGTGAGTGAACGTCATCGGGGAAAGAGAAATGGCGCCCTCAGCTCGTTTCTTGAAATCGTTATGAAATCCAAACGGAGGGCCCATAACGAGCAGCCGAGTCGAGGATGCGCTTTGGAAAAGCCAACGATAAAATCCTTCTGAATCAAAGGTCTTTCCTTCGGCATCTAAGATGAAAAAATTGGTTTCTAATTTTAGGAATTTTTCTTCTTCAGGCAGAAATTTCTTGGGCCTTTGATCAGTCATTCGTTTGAGAGAAATTTCTTGCCAGTAAAAGGGAATTAACTTTTTCGTAAGTCTAATGTAATAGTCACGATCCTCGTTCTTAAGATTTCCGAATGAAATAACGCGAATCACATCTTTGCACTAAAGACTGAGTATTCGAGGTCCGGTCGAGCGAGCTTCCCATTCCAATCGAGGGGCCTGTGACCAAAGCCCTTCCAAATCGTAATATCTTCTCGTGGCTTCATCAAAGACATGAAGGACAACGTCGCCAAAATCGCCGACAATCCACTGGGTATCTTTGCCTTCAATATTCTGCGGAGGAAATCCAAGTTTTTTCAATTCCATCGATGGTGCGTCGATCAAAGTCTCCATATGTCGGGTGCTTGTGCCGCTGACGATGATCATAAAATCCGTAATGGTTGAAAGCTCTCTTACATCCAAAACAAAAATACCTCTTCCCCCTTTTCGATCTAGGAGCTGACTTATCCATTTTGCAAGCTCCTCGCTCGAGTGTTGTCCTTGATTCAATCCGTTACCTCCTCGTTAGTTTGTATTAATGCTCGTGTTCATGAGCCGTTTGATATTCCTTGAAAACGTCTTCACGGATCTGCTCGGGGATCCAAGAGATTTCGGGTTCGGCATTCTCCATCGAATGAGTGTTCGATTGAAGCTTTTTCCTAATTTGCGTCGATGAAACTTCTGCCAGGGAGTTTCGAATTGGTGCAAATCGGTAGCTACACGTTTTCGTTTGTAACCGCCTGCTGAGGAATCCGTACTCTGTTTTGTCGTTCTCAGATTTTTCGCGCGCCAAAATAATCCAGCCGAGCTGTGGACCATAGCTGTCGATGTCTTTCCAAAAAGATAATTGAGTCCATTGATCTTCACCCAGGATCCAATAAAACGAGATAGCTTTTTGATTCTCGGTTTCCACTGCACTGATATGACTGTAAATATCTTTGCCGAAAAGCGTGGTAGTGGTCGACTTCTCAAAGTCAGACACCTTAAATCCCTCATCTTCGCCTTGGAAAAGCCTTTTGCACCACGACAATCGCTTTTCAAAGGAAGCGACAGCCGTTTTACCTGGGGGGTACTTGGAGGGGACGATCCATATTCTCTCTAAGGGAAACTTTTTCTGCAGCTCTAAAAGAAGCTTCAAATGGGCGAGATGTGGTGGATCAAAGGAACCGCCAAAAATTCCGATTCGCATCTCCGGTTTGTTCAGACTTTCGGTCGTATGAGTTGCTCCCTGCTCATAAAATTCAATTGCTCTTGACCAAAGACTTTTTAAGATCATTTTCCGATACTTTTGCTAAATCGGTAAGCTGCCAAGTCTCTGAGATCTGCACTTCGGTTTTAGTGTCTGCGAGCATTTTTCCGTGCGCTGTAATCACAATTCCTTTATCAGAAAATTTACCGGCGATCTCATCACCATCCACATTTTTCTTGCTCGCATTAGGCGACCTTTGAAGCTGTTTCAACCAATTATAAAGCGAGGTTTTTCCATCCACGATGCTCCACTGTGTGGCCAGACGAAGTGGCGAAAGGACAACCTCCGCCCAAATAGCATCTGAATAATCGAAGGAATTCACATTCATTTTCCCTAGAGGAGTCATGGAATAAACGTTATCTCCCGTTTTGAGAAACTCCTTGAGTGCAAAACTGAACGGAAGTTCCCTTCTTACTCGAATCCCATCTTGGGAATAGTGGACAACTTCGCTTGTAGTTTCGGCTTGTCGTTGAATTCCTCCTGCCTTTTCAGAACCATCCAGACTGATGTTTAAAACGTCGCGTACTCGAAAGGAAGCGTTTAAGTAATGATCAAGTAACAACAGGGGGCCAGACGAGAGGTCAGACGACAAGCCAGCCGCGTTCGGAGAGACTTGATCGCTGGGCTCAGAGTCGTCGGCCGCATGACTGGTCTCGATAAGAATGCAGAATGTCAAAGGGATGAAAAGAACTGGTATCGTGAGCCAAAATCGCAACACTCTTAGGATACCATAGAAGCGGGCACCTTCAAGAGCTCAACTTCAATTCGTGACGTGAGGGCGTCAAGGCCATGCTGGCGCTTGGCAGAAATTAGAAAAGCTTCGGGATGCTTTAACGAAAAAGCTTTCCATTCTTCCTGAAAGAGCTCTGCGTCCTCAGATTCCTGTTCCAAAAGGTCAGCTTTGTTGACACAGAGTAGGCGAGGGCGGTTGAGAAGTTTATAGTCATAGCTCCGAATTTCATTCAAAAGGGCGTAGTAAGCTCTTTCAAGGCGCAAATTGCGATCGAACGCCACCACAAACAGCAGAAACGCCGCTCGCGAAATATGTCGTAAGAATTGGATACCTAGACCACGACCCTGATGAGCCCCTTCGATCAGCCCAGGGATATCGGCAATCGTAAAGGAGACTTGGCCATTTTCAAAAACTCCGAGCTGGGGAGTCAAAGTAGTGAAAGGATAATCGGCGACCTTCGGACGAGCCTTCGTCAGGGCTCTGAGCAGAGTGCTTTTGCCAGCGTTTGGAAATCCGACAAGGCCTACGTGACTCAACAACTTTAGCTCGAGTTCGAGCTCTCTCTCTTCGCCCGGCTCCCCTGGCAAAAAAATTCGCGGCGTCTGACGGGTGGAACTTTTGAAGTGAAGATTCCCAAGGCCCCCTTTTCCCCCTTTTGCCACTAAGACCATTTGCCCTTCTCGCAAAATCTCTTCTTCGATTTCGCCATCTTCGGAGCGCACAATAGTTCCGAGGGGAATTTTTAAAACGAGGTCTTCCCCAGCTCGGCCATTGCACTGACTGCCTCGTCCAGGCTGGCCATCCTCGCCTCTATATTCGCGTAGATATCGAAAATCGACGAGGGTCTGCACATCGTGTGAACCTTCTAGAAAAATGCTCGCACCTCGGCCTCCATCGCCGCCATCGGGACCTCCTTTCGGGATGTATTTTTCTCGACGAAAGCTCACAGCTCCATCGCCCCCATTGCCTGCGATCACCCTGACTTTAGCCTCATCAATGAAACGCATTTTGGCTGTCTTAGCACGAAATCAAAGGTGAGGCGCGTTCCATATTGAGGAGGATCAGTTTGGCGGAAGGCGGGGAGGCAGGTTTGTGTAAATGGGACGTTCGTTACCCATAAATATGAGAATTAAGCTGAAAGGGCGGCATATTGAGGGGCTTTGGGCGGCATAAAAATTGCATTCTTTTCCTTATGGAGAGAGTTAGGTCAAGACGGATGAAGGGATTCACGACTTTAATCGCGATATTGTTTCTATTCCTTACGAGCTGCGGCGGCGACTCACCCTCTGGGTCAGGCGGTAGCGTGCCTCCGATTGGTCAACAGCAAGTGACTGTTCAACCTACGTCTGGACCTGCCACGCTTCGAATCTTGCCGCTGTTGAAACAGGGAAAGGGCAAGGTCGACGCAACTTATCTTTTCTATTATGCCGGCGACAATCTGATGGGGACTCCGGATCCGAATCTGCCACCTCAACAACAGATTCCGCCGGTGGGAAATATTGGAGGCACGATCGTGAATGCGGTTCAGTCTGTCACTTTGGCCACGTCAGAACCGGATAAGCTAAAAGTCGTACCCATCACCGGTGGGACGCTCACAATGGATCAAGTTTACGATCTTCAAAAAAATTATGGTACGGCTGCCAATATTCCACTTCTGCAGGCGCTTGTGAACAATGCCTATGTTGTGAAAGTTCTTCCCACCACTTGGAAGGCCGGTAGCTATGTTCTGAACTTTCTGTTTTCGAGCTCGGATGGCTCGTCCAATCAGATTCAGGAGCCACTTTCGGTTCAATAATAGATTAGGCTGACGCTGCTGCCGCTAAGGGATAGACGCTGACTTGTTTGCGACTCTTTCCAAAACGCTCATAAGTCACTGTTCCGTCAATCACCGCATAGACCGAATGGTCGCGCGCCAAACGTACATTTCGCCCGGGATGGATCTTTGTTCCGACTTGTCGAACTAAAATACTGCCCGCGGTGACTCGCTCACCTCCGAAGCATTTGATCCCCCGAAACTGAGGATTTGAATCTCGGCCATTGCGCGAACTTCCGCCTGCTTTTTTATGAGCCATAAAACTCTCCCAATAAATCTGTATCGTTATGCTGCTAGAATCTGATCTATCTCAATCACGGTGAAAGCTCGTCGGTATCCAATTTTGCGAGTGTAGCCTTTGCGACGTTTCTTCTTAAAAGCCACACCTTTTTTTTCTAATCCTTGTTCCACGATCTTTCCGAGAACTTTAGCCCCCATTAAAAAAGGAGTTCCGACTTTTGCGGCTTCAGCTTCTGTGGAAGCCCCCAAAAACAAGACTTGATTGAAAGTGATTTTGGTTCCTTCGGGAGCGTCACCGGCATTCTTCGAATCAGCAATCCGATCGACCTTAATGCGGTCTCCAGTTTGAACTTTGTATTGTCTTCCCAATGTTTCAATGATCGCAAACATACGCAGGTCCTTTTCGTTGTTTAATTTCTAATTTGGTACCAAAACCTAGGTTTTAACTCAAAGCTTTAATCATCGAAAGTGCTTTGATTTTGGTTGGAGACCGCAGCCCTAAACCTTAAACTTAGAGGGTATGCCGCGCGTTTTTTTGATGGGAATCGCCTTTCTCCTCGCGGGAACGTTTTTCTTGGGCGCCTGCGGAGATTCCAAAACCTTAAGCCTAAGCTATACGCTGGCCGCTAACTCCGTAGCTCCTGATTTTGCGGTCGTCATGAGTATGGATCTAAACGGAAATTTTGGCCAAAATATTTTTCCGTGTACAGGGAGCTCCCTGCACTTCTATGACGATGCCGCCAGTCTTAAGCGGTGTGCAGTGGCGCTGCCGAACAATATCGATCCGAATGGGCTCATTCCATCCACCCCGGCTCCCGCAATAGCGGATTGTCAGACACTGGCGTCTACGATTGTTCACAAAATCGCCGACACTTGCACACCCAAAGGGCTGGGGGCCCAAAGTGACCCTCTCAGCAATCAGGCCTTCTCGCTGCTCGACTCTTCTTCAGGTTATGTTTTTGTTCTTTTTTCATTCAAAAATCAGCACGGAAATCCCTATGGCTGCTTCAACCTATTTGGATCGAAAATTGCCAATAAAAAGTTTGTGGACGCTACAGGCACTTCTACTGAATCAAAAACAGTTAGTGTAGACTCGAACACTAATTGTTTTTCATATTGATCGAGTATGAATGCCGAGCTGTGAAATGGAGTACATAGAACGATGAGAATGGGAAATCAGCTTTGGACAATTTTTGCATTCGCGATCGGATCTTCGCTTTCTTTTATGTCCTGTGGCAATAGCACTACGGATGTGACCTTCACAGTTCAGTACAGCGCTGAATTAAAATCAATCATTCAAGCGGCTCACACCACGGCTCGCGTCTATTATACGTACAATGGTTTTAGGCCGCGTGTTGTCGTGCAACCCCAAGAGGCCATTCCACTCAGTATAAATACCGGGACGACCGATCAACCTCAGACGTCGTTCAATTGGGCGACGGCGACGGGCCCCGGATTCGAACTCGCGGATGGAAAAGTTCAACTTCAATCCTTGCCCCTCGAAAAACAAGGCGTGGAAATCGCCATCGAATTTATTCAGCAGAAGAAAGACGGACAGTTCTACGTGGTCGGTGTGTATTGTTATACTGGGCCGGCCGCGGCCAACCTGACTGAAGCTCAGCTGAAAGCTGATGCCACCCTTCCCGCCTTAGCACGAAAAGGCCGCAGCTGCGGATCGTGCGGCACTTATCAAAATCCAACTGTTGATTCGGCAGGTCATACTCTCGGACCCACAGATCCTTTGCCTTCTTGTTAAAATCCCGAAGCCGAAGAGGTTAGTGGGTTTCGTTTCAGAGCTTCGGCTTCCAATTCATTTCGAGGAAATTTTATGTAAAATTTTGAGCCCTTGCCTGGCTCGGAATCCACCCAGAGCCTTCCCCGATGCCGCTCCACGATGCGTTTGACGATGGCGAGACCCACACCGGAGCCTTGATATTTTCCTGCGGCATATCCTCGACTAAACATTTGAAATATCTTCTCCCGGTCTTTAGGTTCGATCCCAATTCCATTGTCCTTGATACAAAATTCCCAAGAGTCTTGCGTGGATTTCCCTGAAACCTCGATCTCAGGTTGCTTGTGATCAGAAAACTTCAAAGCGTTTCCGATCAGATTTTGAAAAATCTGAGTCAGCTGGGAACGGTCGGCGGCAACTCGAGGTAAAGTGTTGATCTTGATTTTGGCGCCAAGCTCCGAAATATCAGAGCTGAGATTTTTCAGTGCCATCTGTACCGCTTCTGAGGATTCCAGAAAATCGATCTGTATTAGCTCACTACCGATAGCGCCGTAGTTGAGAAGATCCCGGATCAGTCGATCCATTCGATGAATGCTTTCGAGGGCTGAGGAGATATATCCATTTTCTTTCTGTCCGAGTGCTTTCGAAACTTGGTCAGATAAGAGGGTTAAAAGACTGGCAACTGAGCGCAGTGGCGCTTTGAGATCATGAGAGACAACGTTCGCAAATTGACTAAGTTCATCATTGGAGCGAGATAGCTCGTTCGCATAGAGCTTTAATTGCTGTGTCCGTTCCTCAACCTTTTGTTCGAGCGAAGTGTTCAAACTTCGGAGTTTCGCCTCGGCCGTTCGCCTTTGAGCATTTTCGAGTTGCACCGCTTGAGCCGCTTGAAGCAAGCGGATTGCCATGAAAACCCCAAAAGTGATAAACAAGAGGGCGGTCAAAACTTGGAAAAGAATCATCGAATTTAATCGCTGCTCCCCATAACGATAAAATAAATTCATTACGTCCGAGATGTTCTGGTCAAATTTTTCTGTGAGAATCTCAAGTTCGCGGAGATTTCCTTTGACGCGCAGAGGCCCGGTTGGATTCGTCATTTTAGCTTTTCGTAAAAATTCATGCACTAGAGCCCTATGTTCTTCGAGCTTCGCTCGAATGCGTTCGTTGGGTGGAGGTGGTATTTTAATTCGATGAGGCTTTCTCCGTTCTTCTAGAGCCATGCCCCCCGTCACCAGCACATTAGCGGTATCTTCAACGATCTTGGGCACGTCGCCAAAAGCAGGCGCGATTCCTTCTATGAGCTCAAGGTCGTGATCGAGATAGTTGTGAATGAAGAGTTGCTGGCGTTGAATGAGGTCAACTTCCACAATATTGTAAGTCTTCTGCCGGCCAATCTCGAATAAGGTAAATGCTAGATTTCCGGCGATGAAGATGCCGAAAAGAATCGGAATGAAAAGAAAATTGCGCCGCTGAGATCGACTCGATTGCGTGGTCGAACTGGGATCCATGCCCCTTAAAAAGGCGGCGAAAGACTTTACGCCCATCAGTACCATCTACAACGCCTAGGACGTTTGTCAATCGCGTGGGGGGAACCAGCAAATGATTCCAAAAAGACCTTATTGAGCTGTTTTAGTTGTCACTTCTGGAGGAGAATCTTCGGCTTCTTCCTTTTTTTCATCGTTGGCGGACTGCTGCTCGAGGGGGGATGGCGCGGATTCCTTATCGTCCACTTCCGAATCATCATCGTCTGACGAAGTCCATTCGGTTTCCTTTTGAACAGCCTCTTCTTTAGAACGAATCACAGGAGCGTCCAAATCGGCCTCTTCGCTGTCATTCCCATCAGCAGCTTCGCCGATGACTTGCTGTTGCTGAGCCTCGGCGGCTAGCGACTGCTCCAGCTCCGACTTCTTAGCTGCTGCCGCTAGCTCAGCGGCTTGTGCCGCGGCAAGTCGCGCATCTTTTGCTTTTTGAATTGCCTGAAGATCCGCTCGATATTCAGCTTCGTCATTTTCATCATCGTCTAAAACAGAGGCGCCCTTGCCACCACCAACCGGTGCCCCCTTCTTTTTGGGCAAATGAAGAGGGGGAAGTTGAGCAAGCTTGCCCTTTGGAGCTGCAGAAGTAACTGAAATCTGCTCCAGATGAAAACTGGGGTCGCCTGTAATTTTAATTCCAATTTGATATTGTTTTTCTAACGAGACCACGGTGTCCTCTTCGAAATTCTTGAGAAGTGTGGCTACCTCCGGGTGAACTGTAACGTAAAGATGTTCCTCTTGAAGAGCAGGAAGCTCCCGACGAATGTCTCGAAGCACTTGATGGGCTACCGCTACTCGGCTTTTCACAAAGCCACGGCCTTCACAGGTTGGGCATTGCTCGGTGAGATACCGCACCACCGATTCTCGGCTGCGTTTTCGAGTCATCTCGACCAAGCCCAAATTTGAAATTTTCAAAATAGTCGTCTTCGATTTATCTTCGCGCAGCAATCCTTCTAAAAAGCGATAGACTTGTTCTTTCGAAGAATCTTTTTCCATATCGATGAAATCGATGATAATTATTCCGCCGATATTTCGAAGCCGAAGTTGTTTTACGATTTCTTCAGCCGCTTCTAGATTCGTCTTTAAAATTGTTTCCTCGAGAGTCTTTTTTCCCACGAAGCGCCCTGTATTCACGTCGATAGAGGTGAGGGCTTCGGTCGTCTCGATGATCAGGTAGCCGCCGCTCTTTAGCCAAACCCGTTTACTGAGAGCGCGATTGATCTCCTGCTCTATGTGAAAGCGATCAAAGAGAGGAATTCCATCCTCATAAAGTTCCACCTTGTCACGAAGCTCAGGGTTGAAGTTGCGAATAAAACGAAGAACTTTTCGATGCTCCAGCGGAGAATCAATGATGAGTCTCTCGATTTCGTCGTCGAGAAAATCTCGAATGACGCGGGTGGTGAGATCGAGATCGTAATGGAGAAGTTGCGGAGCCGAAGTCGATTGAAATTTTCGACCAATTTTTTTCCAAAGGTTAAGTAGATAATCGACATCGGATTTGATCAGTTTTTCCGTCGAACCCGAAGAAGCCGCCGTTCGAACAATGAACCCGCCTTCTCGACTGCGATAGTTGTCGATAATTTTCTTTAAGCGACGCCGTTGATCGTAGCTTTCGATTTTGCGCGAAACTCCGTTGTGTTTCAGGGTCGGCATGAAAACAAGATTTCGTCCTGGAAGAGAGATGTGGCAGGTGAGTCGCGCCCCTTTGGTTCCGATGGGTCCTTTCGCAACCTGAACCAATAGCTCTTGACCCTCGCGCACAAGCTCTGCAATCGGCGGAACTTCTTCGTAGCCGCGCCGGCGCCTACGGTGCTCTTGGTGTTCAAAACCTTCTTCTTCCTCATCATCCAAATCCTCGACGTTGTGTTTCGATTTGTAGAAATCACCGGCGTACAGAAATGCGGCGCGCTCGTGACCTATATCCACAAAGGCAGCCTGCATCCCCGGCAGCACACGCACGACCTTGCCCTTATAAATATTTCCAATAATTCCCTTGTCGGCATTTCGCTCGAAGAAAAACTCGGAGACTCGTTTGTCTTGAACTAGCGCAATCCGTGTTTCTTGCGGAGTGGCATTGATTAAAATTTCTTTCGACACCTCAAAACCTTTCAGAGGGTCGTCGAAGTCTAAGCCAAGTGTGGCCTCGGAGCTAAAAACGCTACCAAGCTCTGCCATACCCCTACGAAATGGGGTAGAGATGAAAACTTCGTCGAACCTCGTTTTAATCTGCTGCTACTTAAACTTCGTAAATTCCAAGTTGGAACGGCGGCAAAAGGCGACGCGCCTTGGTTGTCGAAGAATAAGTTAGTCATTATTTTCCCTAAAAAATTGATAAAGATGGCCCAGGAGTAGATCGGGGAAGATCTATTGTTCCATTGCCTAAGGAAAAAGCCTAAAGAAAACCAGAGCTTCTGTAGTAAGGCTTCGTTCAAGGTTTTTGAACTTGGTACCATCGTAACGATCCACCCTAGGTTACCCGAGGCATTTTGACCGGTCAATCCGCAGAGCTGCCTACAAAAGGGTTTATTTAGGGGGTGGAACTTCGGGATTAGCGCTTGTAGAGGCTTTTAAGGCGTCGTACTCGTCGTTTCGCTTTTTTAACGCATCGTCGAATTTCTTCACATCCTGCTCGAGTTGTTGAATGCTCGACTTCAGACTGAGAATTTCTGCTTGCGCTTCTTCCTCCCTCATGCGGAGGCTTTCTTTTTCTTCGGCGAGAACTTCGAATTCCTCGTCAGCCGGGGGATCCTTGATCTGTCGCACATATCGGCTCAGCAGAAGGAGCGAATTAAAAAGAAAAATCGAAGTCAGAACGAAAAGCCCATAAAGAGAAGTGTATCCGATCACTCTTTCATTTTATTGCAGGTGTTCTTAGGAAGCGGAATGGCGCGGACGTTGACGCAACAGATAAAAAGGCTTTATCAAAATTTTTAGGTCATGTTAGCTCGAGCTCGAAGTAAGAAGGGAGATTGCATGGGTCGTTATTTTTACATTTATCTGTGGCTTGTCGGTTGTACAACGAGTGCTTGGGGTGCGGCACTACCTACCGGCAAATCTGAAGTCATTACGAGATTCTGCGGGATCTTTCAAGGCACTCGATTTGGTTTTGGCATCAAGTCCGTCGGCGGACGTGAGCACGAATTTTTGCTTGAAGGCACGTCCCAAGATTTAAAGAATGAAGTGCATTTGCTGGAAGTGGCTGCGGAACGACAGCCCATGAGCGGTTGCGTTGAAGGGGTTGAACGCGCCGGCATTGATTCCATGCTCCTCGTTCCTCACAAGTTTGATAAGTTGAAAGAGACTGAATCCCTGATCATGCGTCGAATTCGCTTATGTGGAGTGATGCAGAAAAAACCTTCGCGCAACTCGTTCGAAATCGTATTGGATACTGGGAAAGCTTTGGTTCCGGTCATGGCTTTTGCTAGTGGCGATGAAGTTCGAAAGGAATTTGATCAAATAGAATTGAACTCGCAGCATCTCGTCTGCATCGAAGGAGAAGTGGAATACAATCAAAAAGCGTTCTATCCTGCCAAACCCCAGGGAGGGAAGGCCGTCATTGAAACTTTGGATTAGACCGCCTCTAGGAAATCTTTTTTAACATTCCGCATGCGGCGAAGATATCGTTTCCCCGATTTTTTCGAATAAAAACGGCATTCGAAAAATCGAGCAAGTAACGATGAAACTTTTGGATTTGCTGGTCGGAAGGGCGTTTGAACTCCGTGAACGCGCTCTCGTTGTAGGGAATCAAATTAATTTTACAGGAGATGTCAGAAGTCAATTCAGCTAGCCGCTTCGCATCTTCTATCGAATCGCTCACATCTTTCATCAAAATATACTCGAAAGTGACTCGCTTGTTCGTGCGTCGTGAATAATCGCGACATGCTTTCATGAGCTCTGCAATCTTCCATTTGTGGTTGATGGGCATGATCTTCGAACGTATTTCGTCCGTGGTTCCATTCAAGGAGACTGCCAAGCGAAACGGATCTTCTTTTCTAAGAGCATTTATTTTATCGACAAGCCCCACCGTGGAGACAGTGATTTTTCGAGCGCTTTTATCGAGGCCGCGCGGATGGGACAAAATTCGAGTGGCCTTTCGCACTTCCTCAAAATTGTCGAAAGGCTCGCCCATACCCATAAAAACAATATTTGTGATGCGTCGAAGCTCCGGTTCTTGTTCCACTGTCCAAACTTGCCGAACGATATCCCCTGCCTTCAAGTGAGCTCTGAAACCCAATTGAGCGGTGAGACAGAAATGACAACCCATTTTGCAGCCTACCTGTGAGCTCACACAGAGGGTGACGCGATCATCGTCAGGAATGTAGACGCATTCGACTTGCTCCAACTTCCGCGTAGGATTAGCAGAGGCAATCTCGAGCAAAAACTTCACAGTTCCATCGACTGAAACTTGCTTTCTTGCGATGGGAAGAGATGAAAGATTCACGCGCTCAGAAAGCTCGGTTCGTACAGAGAGAGGAAGGCTGTACATTTGCTGAAAATCGGTGATTCGATGTTTGTAAACGAATGATAAAAAAGACGCCCCGTGAAATTTTTTGCCTGCGATATCTCCGAGGATTGCTTCCGCCTCAGGAATTTCGAGATTGAAAAAATCAATCTTATTTTGTGGCAGGGTGCCTAAATCTTTTGCGGTTGCTGCTTCCATCGTGTCTTATGTTTTCTTCAGAGGCTTCTACTCATGAAACTTCGATCTAAGTCATAGGGAGTTCGAAGGATCAAAAAGGACATTCCAGAGCGCTAAAAAAATATCGAATCTCAAAAGCGGCCGTTTCGGTGGCATCGCTGCCATGAACCGTATTCGCTTCGATACTTTCAGCGAAGTCGGCGCGAATTGTTCCTTTGGCAGCATCTTTGGGATTCGTCGCCCCCATGATGTCGCGATTTTTCTTGATGGCGTTTTCACCTTCGAGGACCGAAACCACGACCGGGCCAGTCGTCATATATTCCACGAGCGAATTATAGAACGGTCGGCCTTTGTGAACAGCGTAGAAGCCCTCCGCCTGGGTGCGTGAAAGATGCAGCCTTTTGACAGCGACGATTCTGAGTCCACCGGCTTCAAATCGCTTAAAAATTTCGCCAACCAAATTTCGTTTTACCCCGTCAGGCTTGATGATGCTCAAAGTCTTTTCCATTCCCGTCTTATAACATTAATTCCGCTTTTTGCTGGCAGAAAACTATGTGAATTTCGAATCTCTTGGGAAATGAAATGGATTCTACACGCATAAAGTAGCAAGATAACGGCGATATGCCAGTTTCTAAAAGACAGCTAGGAAGAACGGCTTTTAAATTGAATCCGATTGGTCTAGGTGCGATGCCGCTTTCGATTGAAGGCCGACCTGCAGAAGACAACGCGATGGAAGTTTTCAAGGCCGCCTTTGAATCCGGAGTGGACTTCATCGACACTGCAAACGCATATTGTTTGACGGACGAAGACACTGGACATAACGAAAGACTCATTCGCAAAGCCATCCGCAAATTTCAGCCAACCACTCCCATAATCGTCGCTACTAAAGGCGGATGCGTGCGCCCGAATGGAAGTTGGAATGTGGATTGCCGTCCTGAAAGCCTTCGAAGAGCCTGTGAGCGGAGCCTCAAAGATTTAGAGATTGAGGCCATCGACTTGTACTATCTTCATGCTGTCGATCCCCGAGTTCGCATCGAAGATTCGGTCGGCGAGCTCGCGAGATTGCGAACTGAAGGAAAAATAAAGAATATTGGTCTTTCCAACGTCTCTGCTTCGGAGATCGAACGTGCGCTCAAGATCGTCCACATCGAGGCAGTGCAGAACCGATTTCACCTGCTGTTTAAGAATGATTTGCGAAATCGAGTGATCGAGACCTGCCAGAAGAACCAAATTGCTTTTGTGGCACACAGTCCTGTGGGAGGCCATCATGGACATTCGCAAGTTCAAAAGCATTTGCGCTTACTTCAGGAGCTCGCTGAAAAATATCAAGTGAGTACTTACGCGATTAGTCTTCATTGGATTCTCAGGCTCGGAGAACATACTTTTGCTATTCCGGGTGCTTCGCGACCCGAAAGTATCCGCGACAGTATGGCGGCGCTTCAATTGGATGCATTCGACAAAGGCGATTTTGAGAAGTTAACCGCGATTGCCGAGTAAAAGTTTATGAGGATGGCTTGAGGTCTGGGCCTTCCGATGAAATTCGATTTTTGGACTTAAAAAAAGATCCGCGGAATTTGAGATTCCGCGGATCGGAAAGCTGATTAGTGGGTCGGTGCCGGGCTTGGCGAAGGCGAAGGTGAAGCCGGGGCGTTGTAGTAAAAGTAATCCGCATTCGCATACAACGAAGGCAAGTAGGAATCATACTTGTCATTCTTCCATCCAACCGTATCAACCTGTTCATTGACTTGGCAGAGAAGGTTGGTTCTTCCACCCTTCGAATGTCGTACACAGTCGGGAGCTTTAGGCTCGATCGTCTTCATATAAAAGTTAAGACCATCGCAATTATCGGCAAGGCCTTCTCTTCCGAAATAAATATTCCCAAGGTCGATAATTCCAGGGGCGTTTACAGCGGTGGCAACAGTCTTGATATCGAATGGAATAGGATAAAGGTATCCTGATGTGTCTCCTTGAGCCGGCATCGCCACGATTTTTTCGCATTGATCTTTTGCATCGCAGAAACCTCGGATCTCAAGAATCGTTGCGCAGGCGTTTGGATCACTGGCCGCGTCGCAAGCAACTCGCTTATAATGCCAATATCCATGCCAGAGACCTTTGGAATTTCGCTCCCAGTGAAAATTATGAGTGACATGCTCTTCCCAGTACGAAGTATCGGCCGAAGCGGGCGTGACGGAATCCGACACGCAGCTACCTGAGGATTGAGCTTGAGGAGCCACGCATTGCACTTCGACCCATTGATCGAACCCATATCCGAGCATATACGAAGGGGCACTCATCACGATCTCGGGAAGTTGAAGACATCCTGGAGCACATTTAAAACTATGTGCCGCAGCCCATCCGGGATCGTTAGTGATATCATCTCCAATATAAAATCTCTGACCTTCGCAAACGCTCGTCGATGCATCGAGACTTGCGTCATTCGGATCCACGAGGGGATTGGGATCTGTCGGCAAATTACTCTGAGCAGAAATTTGAGAGCTGATTAAAACTGAAAGCGATGCGGCCAACGCGAATTGATTGAACTTCATAATACCTCCTATTTGGTTAGCTCATTGCGACGAGCTTCATAAACTCAGCTCTTTTGAGACCGAGTTCTCTTATTACAAACTTCTAATTCTGCAAAAAGAATGCCGAGAATAATAAGCCTAAAAACTCCAAGAAATCATGGAGATATACGATCGGGCATATTCGCCTTTGCAATGGCTGCGATCTTGAGAGACAAAATTTGTCTCAACAAGATGCAAGCAATTGCGGGACAGCTTGCCGAAAATTATTTCTGATTTTCGGTTTGATCCCGCCATGATGCCCTAATGCAGTGTCACAAATCGCCATTCTAGGTAAAATCCGCGCGTGCGCGCGATAACCGATGCGGCTTTGCCGCGACCTTAATTCCCCAAAACGCTTCGCGACCCGAAAGTATCCGCGACAGTATGGCGGCGCTTCAATTGGATGCATTCGACAAAGGCGATTTTGAGAAGTTAACCGCGATTGCCGAGTAAAAGTTTATGAGGATGGCTTGAGGTCTG
>Ga0207108_1011_pt1 | contig 36800 bp, 29 predicted proteins | sample Alteio_BWMinHeat_76_FD_153562 | JGI IMG/M metagenome (GOLD analysis project Ga0207108, IMG submission 153562) | Enriched cells from forest soil in Barre Woods Harvard Forest LTER site, Petersham, Massachusetts, United States -... | ecosystem: Environmental > Terrestrial > Soil > Temperate forest >...
ATGGTCGTACTTCAACTCACTGATCTCGACGGCAAAGTCGAACCAAAAGATAAAGATCCATTGAAGATCCCACTTAAACCGGCCACTCAAGCGCGCATTGAAAAGAAACTCGCCGATATTCTCGCCTCTGCCTTCATGAATTCAATTTTTGCGACTGATCTCGGATTTCGTATTCCCATTACGGCCCCACCTTATGAAAAAGTGCAAAGCCAAGTACGTTTGCAAGGCGCTCTCTCGGACGTGCTGATCAAGCAAAATGGTCTTGAACTCGTTTTTGATTCGCGACTCCAGGCTTGGAAAAATGCCGATTGCGTTTCTCTAGACGCTTTCAAGAAGGCCAGCTTATTACTGGAGCGTCCTTCGTCGATTCCTCAAGAAAAAGAGGAAGACGCTGATCTGGCTAAAGCAGCAAATTGGAATCTCAGCATGGCTCCCGGCTCCAACTGGAAAGTAAATAAGTCGACAGCTTCCTTTCACAAAGTGACGATTTCTCTGGATGGACTTCAACAGATTGCGATTGGCGGTTATGGTGCGGGCCGCTTCTGTCCGAGTACGCGCGCGATTTGGCCTCGCAAGGGATATGTTCCTTTGGTGGAGTTTCAACCCGAGGAACCACCCTTCGTGAAGCTTGGATCCGGAGAGCTGGATTTGGAAATTCAAGGCGCCTTTCAAACCTATCAACGAAATGGAAGTTTCCTCAAAGAATCCTTCGAAAAAATTAAAGAACCCGTCGCTCCTTTGAATTTGAAACTCGGATTTTCAGTTGAAAATTCCGATCAGGTGGATATCGATCTTCCCAAGGAAATCAAATTGAACACTTTTTCGGAGAAGGAAAACGATTTGGTGGCGAAGCTTTTGAATATTTTAGCTTTGGGTCCGAAGGCCAAATTTCCGGTCAATACTCACTTGCAGTTCTCGATTCCAAGTTTGATCCAGCCGTTTGTATCTCCTCTGAAATTTGGATCCGTCCAGTTGAGCGATCGAGGCTTGCAGGTGAGCTATGACCCGATGGATTACTCGTGGATGCATTCTGTGGAAAAAACGGAAGCAACTCCTTCAAACTCAGATGAAATTCTCACGACCTTTGTGTCCACTCCGGGCGAATCCATTTCGACCCCCTTTGCTGCTTTCACTTGGAAGCAAGGTTCTTCCTCAGAAAATAATAAGGCTGGAGTTGCGAACGCTGAGAATAATGACCCTTTGTTTTATAGCTGGCGCCTTGTTCGTGATGGCGCGGCGGTCACAGCAAACGCATTTGATTGGTCACCGTTCGAAGATGTTTTGCAAACGACTGTGCCAGTTCCGGAGCCAGGACGTTACGTCTTCCAGCTTAAGGGAATGAATCGCGCGTATATGATAGAGGAAGTTCCTTTGACCTATCAGTTTCGTTTTGCGGGCGATCCAAACCAGCCCGCTCCCATAGCAGGTGGCGGCGGTCAATCACTCACCGGACCCGAGGGGGATGGAGCGGCAGCAGGGGATTCATCAACAACAGGCTCCTCATCGGCGAGCTCCACAAAAGCGCCGACACCCGCTCCAAAGGCAACCGATAAGAGTCAGCCGGGATTATTTGGTTGTTCGCTTTCGGTAGAAAATAAATCTCAACGATCGCAAGAAAGCGATTATGAAAATTCTTCAATTCTACTTTTGCTCGCCGCGGCGAGCGGACTGATGTTAAGCTGCCGCCGAGGATTTTCTCGAAAGGCGAGACGAAGCTGAAGAATTGGTAGATTCCGGCGACTTGCCGGTAACCAGCCAGTAGGTCCCCGCTCCAAGCAAGCCGAGCGCAAATGTGGTAAGCGCCCATTTCGTACCCGCTTCGAAAATCCGCGAAAAGGTATGTTCGAAACCCGCTCCTTCGGAAATTCGAATAAGAGTCTTGGCGGTCAAACTCTTATCTTTTGCGCCCGTGGCTAGATCGCCAAGTGAAAACATTCCCACCAGTTCACGATTGCGATCTAGAACTGGAAGCCTTCGAATTTGATGTTTTTGCATGAGCTTCGCCGCTTCATCCACCGAATCGTCTTCATAACAGTGGTGGAGTTCTTCGGTCATCACGTCTTGAGCAGTGGTGTGGTCTAAGTTCCAATTGTCTGCCAATGCGCGAATAACAATGTCGCGATCGGTGACAATCCCAAGAAGTTTCTTTTCATGAGAAACTGGCAGAACTCCAACGTTCATTCGCTTCATTTTTTTTGCGATGTCTTGAACAGAAGTTTCGGGACTGATGATTTCCACGCCCGTCGTCATTACATCTTTGAGTTTTTTCATAAATAGTGCCTCCTTGAGCATTGATTACAAAATTTAAACCGGTATTTTTCCGTACGTTACCAGCTAGACATCTTAGTGACGGCTAATCAATGGGACCTAGGTCGATCGATTTACTGCGACACCTTGGTCCCAACTGGGGCCGCCCTGCCCCACGTAATCTTTTCAAACCTGAATGATTGCAGTGCCTTAGAACAGGCATAAAACTTGTATTTCAACACTATGTATGAGGCGTTTGGAGATCAGTTTGGCCTTGAGCTTTTTCACAGCGTTTCCGCTGTTTGTCGAAGCCAAAACTCATGAACTCTTGATCCGGCCAAAGAATGAATCCACGGCACAACTTCATCATCTTGAAGTCGGAAAGGTTTACCGGAAAGTTTGCAATTCAGAATCCGAATGCGAGACCTTTGCCCAAAAGCTCGATAAGAAATCTTTTGATTTTGAAAAGCCTGTCAAATTTCGAGGCGATACGATTGAAATCAATGATTCATCTGGAGCGAACGGCTCAAATCCTCCGCCCGCCATCGAGGGAGTCCCGTTAAGTGGCAATGAGTGGTCCCTTTTTCCAGTTGCGAGTGACGCAGGCCACGTCTCCGGAGCAGACATCGACGTCAAACGTGCATGGACCATCGTGAAAGGTTCTCCGCATGTCTATGTTTTCGTCATGGATTCCGGTATCGACGATCGCGATCCGGATCTTGCTGGTTTGAAGGTTGCCGGAATTGATACCGTTCGCTCGGGTCAACCGCCAACGGATGAAAACGGACATGGAACTCAAGTAACTTCGATTTTTGCCGCCAGAGGCAAGAATATGATCGGAATCGCTCCTGCGGACATCAAGATTGTCGACGGACGCTTTTTGAATGCCAGCAACGAAGGTGATACCGATAAAGCGATTCAAGTTTTGGATTTCTTTTATAATACGATGTCGCAAGTCCGAGAACAGGATAAGGACGCTCTTTTTATTGGGAACAATTCTTGGGGCGGAGATGATTTTTCGCAAATTGTAGAGGATAAGATGAAACGCCTGTCGACCTTTGGATATCTCTCAATCACGTCGGCGGGCAATAACAATCAGCGGAACAATGACAGCCAACCTTACTTTCCTTGCAACTCGAAAGTGGTCGCAAACACCTGCGTAGGAGCTTCCGATCTGAAAGATGGTCTCGCATCGTTTTCAGATTATGGACCTGCGTCGGTTCACTTACTTGCTCCAGGTGTGCAGATTTATGGAATTGTTCCCGGAGAACTCCAAGGCGGAAATTATGTGAGTCACTACCAACGAAAAGATGGAACATCCCAAGCAGTTCCGCATGTGACCGGAGTCGCAGCCCTCATTTGGTCCATAAATCCAAAACTCTCGGCGCTCGACGTCCATCAAATCCTGATGAAGTCCGTTGACCCAGTACCTGGCGCGGAAGCCTGGGTCGTAAGCGGAGGACGACTCAATGCCTATCGCGCTGTTTTGACGGCGTCGGGTCAAAATCCTAGCTTAGCTGATCGCTCAGCTGCAGGCGGAGATGGCGGATGTAGCCTGCGAAGTACGTCGGATCCATCCACGCACACACCCGTTGGATTGAGTTGGTGGTTGCTGTTCGCAACGGCCGCATGCCTTTTGCTAGCACTGAGATTCCGTATGAAACGTAATCAGAAGCATATATGACGACGAAAGTTTTCTGCAGATTTCAATTTTTTGGATGGGCGAGATCTAAGTCTTTCGCTCCTGCGAAAACGGCAAATCGAAAATCTGGGAAGCCGACGTAACCCGCGTTGTAAATCACTTTGCGAACAATTTGAAACGGAAGCCGACGATCCGCAGAAATATTAATTTTTTGCGAAGGCGATACAGCTCCTTCGGCGCCGCTGTCGCCATTGCCAGTGGGCTGAGGATTTTTGGCTTTATAAGTCTCGAGCGCTTTTTGAAGCAATGGAATTTCCCATTCGGTTTGACCGGCCACATCCGAAGTGCGAGCGACCACGTCGCCCTCAAAAAGAATTTTATCTTGTGCAATGACCAGGCTCGGCGCTCGCTCCAGGGTTCCAACATTTTGTGCTTTTGGAAGTTGAAGTCCATTCGGAAGTACAATGAGCTCACCCTCCGAACTGAAACTTTGCAGCAAAAAAATAACCAGGATGGCAAACATATCCACCATGCTTGTGAGAAAGAGGCTGGCATACACCGCTTTTCTTCCGATCCCACTTCGACGTCGAATTGTCGGATTAATCCGCCGACCTGGCGCGATGATCGACATTTTTAGCTCATCCCTCCGATGGTCACATTGGTGAGTTTTACCGCGAAAAGAGCGTCCAAAACTTGGATGAGGGATTCATAGAGAATTTCATCTTCGGCTCTGAGGGAAATCTTTGGGTTGGAGTTCTTTCGCGTGATTTGCGGTGCCAATCTGAGAAACACTTCCCGAATTTTTTCGGTCGGATAAAGGCCTACGGTTTTTCCGTCTTCAACAATTTGCACGCCTTGCTTTCGAATGAGGACGTCGTAATCGCGAGCTTCGGGAGCTTGATGAATATTAGAAACTTCCGAATGATGAACCGTTGCCTCTCCCGACGGTTGACTAAAAGCAGACATTTTGGAGATTTGCACCCAAACGGCGGTCATCAGCAAAAATAAAATGCAAACAGAAAGCAGATCGATAAAGGGAATCAAGTTGAGTTCGGCGTCGACGGATTTACGTCCTTTTTCTCCACCAGTGTCAACGCTTACGCCCATTCGTTAGGCTGTCTTTCCGTCAAAGGGAATCATGCTCCGAGTTTCAAAGGCGACCTCTTTGAGCTCTTCCAAAATCTTTTGTGTCCTTCCCTGTAAAAGTGCGTAAATTACCAAAGAAAAAATCGCAACGATGAGACCGTAGGCCGTACAATTCATCGCCTCTGAAATTCCCTTAGCCAGAAGTTCCGCCTTTTGCGATGGATCGACTTGAGCTGCTGCCGCAAAACTGCGGATGAGCCCGGAAATAGTTCCGAGAAGTCCGAGTAAGGTGGCGATATTGGCAAGCATCGCCAAGTAAGAAGTGCGTCTTTCGACAGGATGAGCTTCTCGTACCAGGGAAGCTTCAATGGTCGCCTCAATATCCTCTCGCGTCCCTCTCGACAGCGCACGAATCAAAAGAGCTTTCGCCAACCGAGACGCGGGACGTTTAATGGAGTCACAAAACTGTGCCGCCGATTGATAGTCTCGGCGGCCGATCGAAGGAGCAAGTTGATTCAAAAATGATTTCACGTTCATGCTGGATTCAAAATAGAGAAAATAGATTCGTTCAATGGCAATCGCGAGTGAGACCAAAAATACAATATGAATGGGGTAAATAAAGGTTCCACCGGCGTCGAAGGCTTCTTTGATTCTAATGAAAAAATCCATCATCAATTAATCCCCTGACTTTCCTTTTAATTTTTCTCGATGCGTAATCACAAAGTTCATCGATTCCAAAACGACTTCGTTGACATCGTCGATGATCCGCTGCGTTTTTCCCTGCAAAACGGCGTAGGCTAACAAACTTGGAATGGCCACAATGAGGCCGAATGCCGTGCAATTCATGGCTTCTGAAATTCCAGAAGCGAGCAGAGTTGCTTTATCGTTGGGATCGGCTTGCGATGCACCCGCAAACGAAATGATCAAACCTGAAATGGTGCCTAGCAAACCCAGAAGCGTCGAAATATTGGCCAGCATCGAAAGATAGGAGGTTCTCTTTTCGATTGTCGGAAAGTGTTTGGAAGCTGCAGCATCGATCGCGATCTGCACCTCGGAATCTTTGTGAGAGCGTTCGAACGCATGAAAGCCGGCCTGAATAATTTGATGGATTAACGTCTGACCGACAACGACAAGTCGGCCGGAATAAATGGCATTGCGTACTTCAGACAAAATCTGGGCTTTGTCGAATTTGTTTTGAACATAAAGGGCGTAAGCTCTGTCGAGCACAATCACGAGCGCGAGCAGACCTACAATTGCAATCGGGTGCATGAAGTAGCCGCCACCGTTGTATCGATCGAGCAGAGTAAGATGCGGCGCGACGCCCGAATGGACGGAGCCTGCTGAAGCTGGATTCATGTATGAAACCTCCCTCTTTAATTTTCGAATCAGGGCTGGCTAAATGCAAGGAATTTATGGCTTTTTGCCCATTCTTTCAGCGATGATAATGAAGCCTGACCTCAGTTGACCGCCCCCTTTGAATCAGAGAGCATATCTCGTTATGACAATCAGTGATTCGGCTTATGTCCGTCGTTTTTTTTCACTGTACTCGCAGGAAGAAAAAGACAAAGTCCGAGGTCACGCGTTTTATCCGACAGATTATTTAAGTGCGCTTCTGCCCACAGAGGTGGCCTACGTAGGGGTTGTGCGAAGTCCCTACGCAGGTGCCAAATTTACAAAGATCGATGATTCAAAAATCAAGGACATCCCCCAGATGCTTCGCGTCATCACGGCGCGCGATATTCCGCGAAACGCCTCTTTCGGAAGTCGAGCTGCTCTCGGGCAGCTCATCCTTGCGGAGAATCAGGTGCGCTATCGCGGGGAGCCGGTGGCTCTCGTCGTGGCCGCCAGTCCGGAAGCCCTTCAAAAAGGACTCAAGGCCGTCGAGATCGATTGGGAACCCGATGCCGTATCTAAGAATAAGAGAGAGCAAACGCAAACTTTTCATCACAAATCTGGAAAAGCGGGGAGCGAAAAGTTCGCAAGCATTTCTCTAAAATTTCAATTCCCCAGCTTACAGACGCGCTATCTCGAGTCTGAATCAGGTTGGGTGGAATACCACGATGAAAAGCTTACGTTTCACATCGGCTCGCTTCTGAGTGAGTCGCAGCGTATTTGGCTCGCGCAGGTGCTAGACATCGAAAACTCAAAAATATTTGCGAAAGAGTCTCCGCTCGGCGGCCAGTTCGGCGGAAGACAACAGCGGGAGTTGATTGTCTTTCTGGCTTTGGCCGCATATCTGACAAAACTTTCTGTCTGTTTACATTTTTCTCCGACTGAACAAGACATTGGTTCCTATGGCTATCAAGGAGAGTTGAGCGTTTCTTATGATGCGCGTACCAAGAAACTCCTGGAGTTAAAGGGAAAAATTAGCATCGATGCCGGATCTTATGCCGGCAATGCCGGGCTCGTACTTCAAAAGACAATGGAGCATGCAAGTTCACTCTATGATTTCAAGCATATTGATCTGGAGGGTGAGGTTGTTCTCACATCGACGCATCCGCGCCGTTCATTGAAAGGCGAGGGCTTGACCGCGATCACCTGGGTGACGGAGCAACTTGTCGAAAGTGCAGCGAAGGCTTTAGAAATCTCGCCTCTGGAATTCCGTTCGGCAAATCTGCGTTCTTCGGGAGCTGAACATTCCGATTTAGTTCTTCAGGAAGTCGAGAAGTTGGAAAAGCCATTTCGTCTATTGCCCATCGATCGCAATAAGCCGATTTGGGATGAAAAAGAAATCGTTGGGAAAGGTTTTGGTTTCCAAGTTTTTCAGCCGTTGACGTTGAAAGAATTCGACCAGTCAGAAGTGAGTATCGAACTTCTGCACTCGGGAACTTTTTTGATACGCACGAGCAATTTGACACTGGACCTTCATGCGAAATCGGCTTTATGCGAGGTGGCGGCGAATGTTTTACATACGCATCCTAAAGCTTTCACAGTCGAAGGAAAAATGAAGGAAGAAGTGGGTAAGGCAGCTCGTCGAGAGACTTATCCGGAATTTTATTATCTCGCACAAGCGACCTGGAATGCGGCCAATTTGCTTAAGAAAAAACTTTTGGCCGCAGGTGAAAAAGCGTTGAATGCCTCCGAAGTCATTTTGAAAGAAGGGGCAGTCGTGGATCAGGGAATGAATCGTAAGATGGGTTACCGCGAGCTCGCATTTACTCACGCCGATCATGACGTTCAGGTTTCATTTACTCTTACCGACGTGGGTCAGCCACATGGATGTTCTGCGGGAGCGGTTTCTCGCGTTTCTTTTCATCCGCTTACAGGGGAGATGCGAGTTGAGTCGGTCAAAGTTGTCCTTGATGCCGGGCCGGTATTTTATCAAAAAGGACTTGAGATCCAGGTCGAGACGGCAGTTTCTTGGGCCATGGCCGCACTATTTTCGAGTGAAGTGAGCTCCGAACAACCCATTCCTACGCCCTTGGATGGGCCTGAAGAGGTGACATTGTTTACACTGCCTTACCCTATAAAAGATTATTCCGAGGAGCAGCCAGATTTTTTCGGATCTCGCGGAATCACTGACGTGCTAATGTCGGTTGTGCTTGCCAGTTTAGTGAATGCGATTCGCGATGCCCGCGGGCTAGAGTTGGAAGAAATCCCGATGCCACTGGAGTTCATGTATCCGAAGAAAAAGCATCAGACCGTGCATATGCTGAATTTCAAACGTTGAGGAATCGAGACAAGTGATTATCGAATGGTCATTGAATGGTCGGCCCCTCCGCTCTGAAGTATCACCTTTTCGACGTCTTCTCGATTATCTTCGCTCGGACTTAAAATTACTCGGTGCGAAGGAGGGTTGCCGCGAAGGTAAGTGCGGTGCTTGCACAGTTTGGATTGATGGCCAAGTTGCGAATGCTTGTTTAAAACTCATGGGTCAAATCGATGGAAAAGAAGTGACAACGATTGAAGGTTTGAACGAAAAAGAGCGCTTCACTCCGCTGCAAGAAGCTTTTCTTACTTGCTCGGCAATTGAGTGTGGCTTTTGTATTCCGGGAATGATCATGACTGGGACCGCTCTTCTTCATCAGGATCCCAATCCCGGTCGTTTAGAAATTCGCGAGGCACTCAAAGGACATCTCTGCGCCTGCACAGGTTATCAAAAAATGCTGGATGCCATTGAGGGAGTAGCTCTTCCTCCCGCTAGCGAGGGCCAAGCGCGGATGCGAATTCGAAGGTAATCATAAATATATAGGCGAGCGATGGAGTTTATTAGTCCAAAATACTTGACGGAAGCGTTCGAAATTCTGGATGAGAAGGGCGGCGAGCTCAAAATTTGTGCGGGGCTCACGCATATTCTCAGATTCTATTCGGATTTCCCCGAGGAGCTTTCGAACTTTTATAAAGGCGTTCTTCATATTGGGGATATGACTCCGCTCGCGGAGTGTCGTGAGGAGTCTGGACGTTATTCCATAGGCGCTGTGACCAAAATCGCAGCTCTAGAGGCAGATGCTTATCTCGCACGATACGCACCTTCAGTTCTCGATGCCGCCCACTCGACCAGTACTCCTCAAATCCGAAATCATCGAACGGTTGGAGGTGAGATTGCTTGGGGATCGTACCACAGTCCGCTCATCACGACCTTCATGGCGCTGAAGGCGAAAGTGCGTATTCGACTTCGCAGTTCCAGAGGCCAGGCGGGACGTGAAGAGAATATCGAATTGGTGGATCTGTACGATGGAGAGATCGAAAGATCTTCGACCGGAGGAGGACAACACACTTCGAGAAATGCGAGAACAAAGTCTCAAGATCTAATTCTCAAATTTATTTTGCCTTCTGAAGTTTTGCATATGCCGGGCGCTTTTAGTTTTTTTCGGGCGCTGACTCCGAAGATCAGCACGGAAAATTCAGGAGTAGTTTTGGCGGTAAGCGGTGTTGCGCAAAATGGAGTCATTCATTCGGCTTCAATGGTGGCCTCGGGCCTTTGGATCGGAACGCTGGAGGCAAAACTTCCGCTTGAAGGTGTGAAAATGAGTGACGCTCATATTTTCGAACGGCTCTATGCTTTTTGCGATCGATATTCTTTCGATCGCTATCGTCGCGAAGGCCCTTCTGCAAGCCAATTGGGACTCGTTGTTTTCGGTTTGTTGAAGGAAGGTTTCTCGGGCTTATTGGGACGCTGAGTTTCGGTCGACCTTCGTTAAGCCTGAGCTTTTTTTCCAATCCGCTAAAAACTTTTCAAGACCGCGATCCGTCAGTGGATGTTTGAAGAGCATTTGAAAAACGGAATATGGCATCGTCGCAACGTCTGCGCCAGCAAGAGCTGCATCGACAATATGAATTGGATGGCGAATGCTTGCGGCGAGCACTTTCGTTTTGAATCCGTAATTTCGGTAAATCTGAAGAATTTGTCGTATCAGCTCCATCCCATTTTCCGACACATCATCCAGCCGTCCCAGAAACGGACTTATATAAGTCGCGCCAGCCTTTGCTGCAAGAAGCGCCTGGCTCGCAGAAAAGCAGAGTGTCACATTTACTTTCTTTCCTTCACGCGAAAGAGCCTGGCAGGCGCGTAGTCCATCGGGTGTCAGCGGCACCTTAATGACAATATTAGGGGCAATCGCTGCAAGGGGTTGAGCTTCCTTTACCATCCCCGCGAAATCTGTAGAAACCACTTCGGCACTGATCGGGCCCTTCACCAATCCGGCAATTTCACGAAGAAGATCTTGAAAAGATCGCTTCTCCTTGGCCACGAGGCTGGGATTCGTCGTGATTCCGTCTAAAAGACCTGTTTCGGCAGCGTCTTTTATTTCGTTAAAATTGGCGGTATCTAGAAAAAATTGCATAAAGATTGATTAATTGGATTTTGCGTCAAAGTCCATAGAAGCTCCCGTATTCGTTCTTCCTAAAGTAAAAATTCTATAATTCAGTCGTCCGCGGCACTAGAATAAGAATGTGGAGGACCCGATCCGGAAGCTAGCGCAGAGCATCTTGATATTCTTAACGCTGCTGCAACCAAGTTTAGCGGCCCTTCCCAATTTAGAACAAAAACCCCCAGGATACCGCGAAGATCTAAGAGACTCGGATGCCGGTGCATCTTATGGAGACGATCTCGCCGATCCGGAAGCCGTAAATCGTTACAATCACTATTTTTGGATGGGAGTTTTCGGAGTCTTTTTTGGAGGAGTGGGCATCTTTATTTTTTATGCCCGTTCCAAAAAAAAGCGAGATCAGGCGCTAGAAAAACCCAAGAAGCCCAGTGCGAAAAAGCACAAACGCACCAAGGAATTTATTCCGCAAACCTTTAAGGCGACAGCTTCACTTTCCGATGAGCTTCCGTTTTTCAAAGACTCGGAAGATAGTGCCAAAACGAACGTCAGCGCGCGACTTCCAACCAGCGAAGCAAACGCCACTTCCGATACTGCGACACGAAAGGCAATGGCGCTTCAACTTCTTTCGAACGCCAGTGCGAAGGATGTCAAAGTGGCACCTCATATGCGAGAGCAGATCAGCGGAATTCTGAGCGGCGTGAAGTCGATCAAGTCAGAAGCCGCAAATTCACAAACCAATGCGATTTCTGATGAGGAGTTTAGGAGAAGACTACAGATTCAAGAAGCATTTTCCGATCCCATTGTGACGGAAATCAAAACAGAGGGCGGTGAGCGACAAGGCCGCTTCTCTCATATGACGGTGGATGCATCGCTTGTGTTTGAGGCGGGAGATTTTCCTCCGAGAGTCCGCCCCCAGCAGCAACTTCGCCAAGATCCTGGAGAAGATTTTGAAAAGACGCGTGAATTTCGCAGTCCATTCGCCAAAGCTCCAGGAAAAAAAGAGGGACTGTAGATCCCAATAGAGTAAACTGTTCGGGGAGTCATACCCATATGAGACACGATCTTTATGTTCTAGCGGCTCGTCGAACGCCGATCGGCGCGTTTCTAGGAAGTTTAAAAAGCTTTTCAGCCATTCAGCTCGGAACTCTCGTCGCTTCGAAAGCACTCGAAGATGCTCAAGTTAATGGCTCTGAGATTGTTCACAGCATCTTTGGAAATGTCTGCACATTCAGCAGCCCCGAAGGAATTTATCTTTCGAGACATATTGCTCTGAAATCAGGCGTCCAAGCATCGGCGGGAAGCCTAACCGTAAATCGGCTTTGCGGAAGCGGGTTTGAAGCGATTGCTCAAGCGTCCCAGTGGATTTCACAAGGTCCGTGTTTGGTGGGCGGCGCCGAAAATATGTCGGCAGCTCCACTAATGCTTCGAGGAACCCGTGAAGGATGGAAGTTTGCACAACCCCCAAAGACCATCGATTCCCTCTTCGAATCGCTCACCGATAATTACGCCCAAATGAGCATGGGTGAGACGGCGGAATTACTTGCAAAAGAATATTCGATTACTCGGGAAGATTGCGATCGATGGGCTTACTTAAGCCATTCGCGTGCCACGCAAGCGGAAGCGAAAGGACTGTTTAAATCTGAAATGACGCAAATTCCACTCCCTACTGGAGAGAATTTAGACCGAGACGAACATATCAGACGCGATTCCAGCATCGAAAAACTCGCAAAGTTGAAGCCGGTATTCGGAGGAGTCACCACGGCTGGCAATGCGTCGGGAATGAATGATGCTGCTGCGGCACTGATTCTTTGCGACGCAGAGTATCTAAAACAATGGATGTCAAAAACAAAACGAAAGCCGCTTTGCCGCATCATTGCATCCAAAGCCGTAGGGTGCGATCCTAAGAGAATGGGGTTGGGGCCTGTCTTTGCGATGAAGAAACTTCTCGCCGAATTGAACTGGGAGCTTTCGACTGTCGATTATCTGGAAATTAATGAGGCCTTCGCTGCGCAAATTTTGGCAGTGAAAAAAGAGTTGTCGCTCAGTGATGAGCAACTTAATCCCCATGGCAGTGGAATATCTTTAGGGCATCCTTTGGGCGCAACTGGCGCGAGAATCTCTACTCATATTGCCCATTTGATGATGGCGAACAGTAATGGCTTGAATATGAAACGGGCCATCGGCGGGGCTTGCATTGGCGGCGGACAGGGAATGGCAATTGCTTTTGAGGCAATAAAACAATGACGATTTCGGCGCCACAGGAAAAAAACGTTTTTCCACCTAACGAAAAAGCACCTCAAAATCTTGACTGGGATCGATTAGAGAAGCTTCGCGCCCCGCGCTCCATCTCCATTGCGCTCAGTCATCTGGGAATTCAGCGAATCCATTTAGTGCGAAGAGAACTCCGCTCAGAAGGAGATCGAGTTTGGGTGAGTGTTCCGCTTTGGCTACGTGGGCATGATGATTTTATGGATCGCCTGGAGAAGAATGAAATTGGCTCAGAGCTTTTGCGTCAAGTTCGTGAAGAGATTCGCGATCAAAGTTATCGCCTTCAGGAGACTACGTTTAAGACGAGCACTCTGGGAGTCACCGAAGTTTGTGTCCCGCTCACGCTTCGTGGCGAGCGCATAGGATTTATTTTAGTCGGCGGTTTCGTGATCGAAGACCCAAGACCTGGCGATGTCGTACTCGAAGAGCGTTTCAAGGTTCTCATGCTTTCTGAGGAAGACATGACGAAGACGATTGAGGAATGGCGCGGTCTTCCATTTTTTAGCTCGGATAAGCGAGCGATCGTTTTCCATATGGTGGAGCTCTTGGCGCGAGAAGTTGTTCTCTTTTTTGAAGAAACAGTGGCGGCCAAAGAGCGCGAAGAATCAGTTCACAAACATACTTTTAGCCAAATGGTTACCGCACATGCGCCTCTAAAGGCGATGCTGAAACGCATTCCTCAGTTGGGTACAGGCGATTCCAGCGTTTTGATTTTTGGGGAGCCTGGCACGGGCCGCGAACTCTTAGCGCGACTCATTCATGAGAGAAGTTCCCGCAAAGAGGGACCATTTAAGACTTTGCATTGTTCCTCGGTGGCTGAAAATCTTTTGGAAGCGGAACTCTTAGGCTATGAAAAAGGCGCCTTCATTGGAGCATACGCGACCAAGAAGGGTTTGTTTGAACTCTGCGACGGTGGAACGCTTTATTTGAAAGAAATCGGAGATCTCAGCTTGCAGATGCAGCATAAAATTTTGCGTCTCATTCAAGATCAAAGTTTTTCCCGCCTTGGAAGTTCAGAGGTGCTTCGAACCAGCGTCCGAATCATTGCGTCTACTCAACGCAATCTTAAGAAACTTGTACAGGTTGGCGCGTTTCGTGAAGAGCTCTATTTTAGACTCAATGTCGTCGAGCTCGACATTCCTCCGTTACGTCAGCGAAAAGAAGACATCGTCCTTCTCGCGGAACATTTTTTACAGATGTTTATGAAGGCGATGCAAAAGGAGGGCATTCAATGGAAAGAGGATGCGATTGAAAAACTCAATTCGCATGGTTTTCCGGGGAATGTCCGCGAATTGCGAAACGAAGTCGAAAGGCTCGTTGCACTCAAAGAGTCGCATAGCTTTATCGATTTAAGCGATTTGAGTAAAAAAATAACGGAATCACTTTCGCCAATCGAGGAAATTGAAAAGGGAAGTACCCTCAAAGACTTGGTTGATATCTACGAAAAGCAAATTATCAATGAGGCGCTCGCGAAATACCATTGGAATAAATCGAGAGTGGCTGAGCTTTTCCAAATTACCCGCCAAGGGCTTCTTAAAAAAATCGCTAAGTACAAACTAGACAAGCGAAAAAAAATCTAGAAAATCTCCGACGCGCTAACGTTCAAGATGGCTTCTTAACATCCACGCCGCTTTTTCATGGTCCCGCATACGCTGGGTCAGAAGATCCATCGTAGCTTCGTCGCCATCTCTATCGGCAATGGGAAAAACCTCTCGTGCGCCACGAGTCACAATCTCTTGACCCTCCAGTAACTGCTTGAGCATTTCTTCGGCAGGTAAATCTTCGGTCACCTCTTTGACGGATGTGAGTTTGCTAAATTCTGCATAACTCGCGGGAGCTCGAAATCCAAGAGCCCGAATGCGTTCAGCGATATCGTCAACGGCAATTGCGAGCTCCGTATAGAGTTTTTCAAAAAGAAGATGCAGCGACTGAAACTGGGGGCCTTTCACATTCCAGTGAAAATTGTGGGTCTTAAGATATAAGGTGTAAGAATCCGCTAAGATTTTTGCGAGTCCTTGAGCAACTTCTTTTCGTTTAGGTTCCGATAGTCCAGAATTGATATTAGACATTTTAAAATTTCCTCACTGTCCTTTGTTTTGTTTATACCCGCCCGCTCTGAGAGCTGAGTTTGGGGCGGAAATCACCCAAAATTAGGCCTGTTTTAGAAAAGGTCAAGCAGCGGGAACACGCCCTAGTAAATACCTTGAATTACTTCACTTTGGTCAGACCATTTTGCCGATCTTGACGGCCTTAAGAAAGGGGGTAATTTCGCCGAGCATACTATGGCCAAAACTACATCCGATAGAGACGCAACCATCGATTTCGAGGCACTGTTTAAATCTGCGCCGAGTCTCTTTATAGTTATGGACCCCGATCTCAAAATCGTCGCAGCAAGTGAGGCGTACTTAGAGGCCTGTAATATCAAGCGCGATCAAGTTGTCGGAAGAAGTTTTTTTGAAGTTTTTCCACCCATACTGAACGATCCAGATACGGCTGCCATCGAAAAGATCAAAGCCTCTCTCCACAAAGTTTTAGAAACTCACGCGCGTGATGATATGGGGATTCACAAGCACGATCACCGATGGCGAAAGTATGAGGATGGGGAAGTTGAAGAAAAATTTTGGAGCTCGGTGAATGTTCCAATCTTCTCCGAAGACCAAAAGACAATCCGCTATATTATTCGCAAAGTGGAAGATGTAACCGAAGCTGTGCATCTGTTTAAAAGAGGCTTAGAGCAGAGTAAAATCACCGAAGAACTACGCGAAAACGAGGGACGTTTTCGGCTTATGGCCGAGGTAATGCCTCAAATGGTTTGGACCGTACGATCGAATGGAAAGGTTGATTACTGTAATCAAAGATATTTCGAATATACGGGATTTCCATTTTCAACCAATGAAGAAGATCTCTCAAAATGGGATCGCGCCCTTCATCCTGATGACCGAGAGATGGTCGCCGAGATTTGGAAATCTGCCTTTTCGTCAAGAGCGCCTCTCGAAATGGAGAATCGGCTACGCCGTGGAAGCGATGGCACTTATCGTTGGCATTTAGTTCGCGCCGTGCCTGTTTTTAACTCTGAAGGTCAGCTCCTCAAATGGTTAGGAACTAGCACTGATATTGATGATCAAAAACGCCTCGAGGAATCGCTGCGCACACGAGTCAGTAACGAACATGTTGTCTTAAGGATTTGTAAAACCATTCTTCAAGTACCCCCCGGCGAAATGGACGCGGCCCTGCAAGAGGCTTTAAAGGAACTCGGAGAAATTGCGGACGTCGATCGAAGTTACATTTGGATGTATTCGGACGGAATTAAATATGCGGATATTACGCAGGAGTGGTGCCGAGAAGGGGTTCATTCGCTGAAGAATAGTTCTCAGTCTATTCCATCTAGAGGATTTACATGGTCCGTTGGATTACTGTTGAATCACGAAGCCATCTGCATAAATGATCTCGCCGACCTGCCCGATGAGGCGGAAATGGAACTCGACTATTTAAAATCCCGAGGAGTGAAGTCAGTCCTGGCGGTTCCAATGTTTCAAAGCGAGAGCCTCATCGGCGTTTTGGGTTTCGACGTTTTCCGATCGAAGCGAATCTGGAATAGCGAGGATGTAACGCTGCTCGAAATCGCAGCGGAGATTTTTGTCAATGCCCTCAGAAGATCTGGCGCTGAAGCGGCTCTTATTCGGCAGGCCGAAGCCCTGAAGCGGTCGAACGCGGATCTCGAGCAGTTCGCTTATATTACTTCGCACGATCTCAAAGAGCCGATTCGTACCGTCGGCCTTTATGCGGAATTACTTCAAAAACAACTGGAGGGAAAAATCGATGACCCTACGCGGAGCTCGCTGCAAACACTTGTGCAGGCGTCGAATCGAATGCATCAATTGGTCAGTGATGTCCTTGCTTATTCTAGGGTCGCCAAGCAGGAGTTTTTTAAAGAGAGGATCCAATCTAAAGAAGTTGTAGAGGTAGCTTTGTCGAATTTAGAAAGAACAATTATTGATTCGGGCGCTGAAATCATTCTTGGCGATCTTCCGATGGTGAAGGGTGATCGTTTACAACTGATGCAAGTCTTTCAGAATCTTTTGAGTAATGCTCTTCGATATCGAAGTGAGGCCACGCCAAAGATTGAAATTCGCTCTCGACGTGAAGGCGAGGAGTGGATTTTTGAAATTCAAGATAATGGAATTGGCATCGATCCACGTTTTTTCAATAAAATTTTTCGAATTTTTCAGAGACTTCACGGGCCTGAAAAAGGTGAAGGAACTGGAATAGGGTTGGCGCTCGCCAAAAAAATCATTGAAAGACATGGCGGGCGAATTTGGATCGAATCTACACCTCAAAAAGGTTCTACTTTTTACTTTTCTCTGCCCGCTGAAGACGGGCCTGCCCAAGCTCGTCATAAAGTGGCCACTCAAGAGACCAATTCTAACGTGGCTGCCATATGACATCTGATTCAAACTCCATTGAAACCAAATCCATCCACGCTGGGGCTTATGAACCCAAAGTGAATAAAGCGGTGACTCTTCCTATTTTCCAATCTTCGACTTTTGAGTATTCGGATAATGAGTCGGACTATCATGACATCAAATACCTGCGCTTAAATAATACGCCAAACCACATTGTGCTTCACCGACGCCTCGCCGCTCTTGAGAATGCAGAAGCTGCGCTCGTAACCTCGAGCGGGATGGCTGCCATTTCTACGTCGCTCTTGGCTTTGATGAAAGCAGGCGATCATCTTCTCATCCAAGATTGTCTCTACGGCGGTACTCATAGTTTTGTAGCGGAAGATCTTGTCAAAACAGGAGTAACATTTGATTTTATCGACGCTCAAAACCCGAAGTCCTGGGAAAAGAAATTAAAACCTCAAACCAAAGTTATTTATGTCGAGACGATTAGCAATCCCCTTTTGCAGATCGCGGATCTGAAGGCCGTCATAGAATTTGCAAAGTTTAATCGACTTGTCTCGATGATTGATAATACGTTCGCAAGTCCAGTAAATTTTCGTCCGGCGGAATGGGAGTTCGATCTTTCACTTCACAGTTGTACTAAATATCTCAATGGACATTCCGATATCGTGGCAGGCGCTGTCATTGGTCGAGAGGCCTTAATTAAGACGATCACTCATAAACTGAATCATTTGGGTGGAACCTTAGATCCACATTCTTGTTTTTTGTTAGAGCGCGGTATCAAAACTCTCGCTCTTCGTGTCCGATTTCAAAACGAAAGCGCTCTGAAGATCGCTCAGTTTCTCAGCACCCATCGCGCGGTGAGCAAGGTTTATTATCCAGGACTCGAAGTTCATCCTCAATACAGGCGCGCTCAAGAATTGCTTAATGGATTTGGCGGAGTTCTAAGCTTCGAACTTAAGGGCGGATCGGACGCGGCAGTGAGTTTGATCGACCGAGTGAAGATTTCGACACATGCACCTAGTCTCGGAGGTGTTGAGACGCTCATCACAAGGCCCGGAGTTACGACACATATCAGCATTCCTCCTGAAGAGCGACTCAAGCTCGGCATCAGAGATGATCTGATCCGACTTTCAGTGGGCATCGAAGCGACGGCAGATTTGATTTCCGATTTAGACGGGGCTCTTTAATCATATCGTAAGGGAATAACTTACTTAAAAGTTCCACCGTTTTGCGAAGTACAAGTCGACGATGCGGATGCGAGTGCGTCTGCATCAGATGTATAAAAATATTCGAAGGATTCAAGCGTTCCTGAGATTGAGCATGTTCCACCAAGCGAGGCCGAACCTCCAGGAGTGTCCAGCTGCGTCGGGCATGCTTGACTGACGTTGAAAGCCGCATCGGGCGCTAAAGCAAGACACGAACTCTGCTGATCTGCGCCACAAGAAGTGGAGTAAAAGCTGCCTGTAAAATCCGTACACTGATTGAGAGAGGGTATGCTGCAACTGCAATAGACAGGGGAGTTTCCGTTATTCGAAGGTACAGTTGTAACAGCCGGGTTTTCTGGTGTTGCGGGGACCGATATGTCGGGAGCGACATTGATCGTTGTAGTATTGTCGGAGCCGAAGGTCGTATTTTCAGGGTTGTTAATATAATCGGTCTGAACGGTTTGCCAGTCGGTGTTGTTTTGAGGAAGTGCGTCGGGCACTCCTGCTATCGTGATGGAGTTGCCCTGAGCGTCTTTTCCGTCTAGTGATCCGGTTTGGCCAAAGGAATCCGAAAGAGCGCCAAGAACTGCATCAGGAGTTGCGTTCCCGACTTGGTCTGCTGGCGCGCTGTTTTGTATGTTTAAGGCGATCTGGTCGACGAGATTATCAAACACCTCAGCATGGACTTCTGGAGAGTCAGCAGCCATGGTGAGAGGCTCATTCGGATTTACGGGAATAATTTCAGTGATATCAGGAATTGGCGGCGGTGAGGGCAGGGACGGATCCGGAGTTGGTGCGGGGATGTTTTTTACGCCGGCCGCCTCAGCAATGGCGATATTGGCAGCTTTACAAAGAGGCACAGCACTCGATGCTTTTGGTTTTCTTTTGATAAGTTTGTCACACAAAGAAGCGGCCATTGTGGTGGCTCGTGTTATAGAGCAGTGCACCTTAACTTTTGATTCTTTAGTACAAACGGCTTTAAGCTCGTTGTTTTGAATCTCAGCACCAGTGGCTTTGTCGAGATAGGTACCACCCGTCACTGAAACATACTTCAGACATCCATTGTCGGAGGGGACGCTTATTTCATAAAACCCTTGTTTATCGGTGGTGCTGGTCCCGATTAACTCACCAAGGTTCCCTTGGTCATCTTTACAGTAGACATTGACGGTGGCCCCGACGATAGGTGAAGCGCTGGCTTTTCCCGAAATGGTTTTTCCGTTATCACCGCATTGGACCAAACTCATAAGAGTAAACAGACAGGTGATCATCCTGACTAACTTTTGATTTTCTAGAAAACTCAACCGCCCTCCTGCCCAAGCCAATCGAATGAGTCGCTGACTATATATAATATACGTTCTGGAACGAGGCGTCACAACCGGTTGGAAACGGCGGAACTAAAATTGCAAGGTTTTCTCAGAAGATAGATTTTAGCAATTTTGTAAAATCTCTCAGAGCGAAGCGACAAATTTTGTAGTTTCCTTCAGCTGAGCTCTTTAGACTGTTAACATAAGTGAGCCTATTTCCTCTCCGATTGAGTGTGTTGTTGTTCAGTCTTTGCTGCATTGAGGTCGCCATCGCAGACACAAAATACGACGTTTATCCGGGGGCCGCCAAAGGGTCTACTCGGTATATTGCTTTAGGTGGGGCTCAGCGTGCGATCGCTCAAAGCTTGGGTGCGGGCATTTACAATCCAGCAGGACTTTCAAATATGCCGGGGTGGTGGGATGCAACCATTGACCTTGGTTTTCTTAAGCAAGGAGTCTCGGGTGTCAAAACTCGCGTTCAAGCTAAGTCGAACAAGCTCGCGTATGTTTATGGCGGGTTTGGTTTCAAAATTCATGACTGGATGGATTTGAGTTTCGGAGCTCTCCTCTACAATGCGTATCAAAACACTTCTGAAGGCCAAGTGGTTTCGAATTTGAGCCACCTGCAGGATACAAGTCTGGATCTTCAGTATGATGTCTTGGCTGTTCCAGTTTCATTCCGACCGTTTGAAAATCTTTTGTTCGGAGTGAACTTTCGACTGTTGAGCACTTCCGAGGATTTTACAACCACCCCGCTCGACGGAAGTAAGGGTGCCGATGATTCAAAATACATTTCTCGCGCCTGGATATGATATAGGTTTGATTTATAAGTTTTCTGAGCGATTCCGCTATTCGCTCACCTATTACTCCGATGTGGATTTGGGCGGCAAAGATGAAGTTTCTGTTCAAGGCTACACACCGTTTCATCATGCACAACTTCCACAACGGCTCTACGTCGGAAGCGCCGTGAACTTCACGGAGAATTGGCTTGGCGTTCTAGACGTCGGATTGATATTTCCCAATAGCGGTGCCGCTGTTCCGGGAACCGATCTGTCGTCCTCTGACGATCCGATTCCAAGTGGGACATCCTATTATGTCCAGTATCATGCGGGCCTTGAATATTATGTCGTGCCGAAAACTTTTGCCTTAAGGATAGGTCACTACTATCAACCGTCGCGGAGTGAGGACGATCCTGATCGCTATCATGTGACCGGAGGGTTAGAATATGTTTTCTGGTATATTAAGGCTTCGACTGCGGTAGATTACGCCAAAAATTATTTCAACTTTTCACTATCTCTGGCCCCATCTGCGAAATTTTGGGCTGCTGGTAAGAAAGCAATGACCGGCAAAGAGACGAACTAACGAAATCACGCACTCAGGAATATTTCTCTAATCGGGAATGCTGAAAGCGTCGTTTGCAAGCCTTTTGATTTGCTTCGCTGCACTCACTGACAAAATAATTATTGTTTACTTATTTTGTTACGAGCTAACATAATAAGAACCAATGATGTCATTTCCTGTGTTCATACTAGGGCTCGTATTGTTTGCTCTTTTAACAGCGAGTGCTGCATATTTCTTAACGAGAAAAAACAAGAAGCTCCCAAGCCCTACAGTTCAAAAGTCCAGTCCGTTAGATCTTCAAAAGGTTCAGCAAAATCTGAAAACTGCTCAAGACCGAATTCGGGTCCTCGAGGCAAAAATTGAAGAAATGAGCTCTTCGGAAGAGGTGACGGCCCGTGCGTCTCTGATATCGGAGCTTGTGTCAGGCATTTCACATGCGATTAAGAATAATCTCACGATTATTTTTTCGAGACTTTCCCTGCTGGAGCAAAAGATCTTGGAGGTCAGTCCCGAGAAGGGGGAATGGAAATCGATGATCGCTTCGATCCGAGCAAATAGCACGCAGATCCTCGAGATTTCTCAAGTGCTTGGGACCGTCATGCACCATTCTCCGAACGCGGAATTCGAATCCGTTTCTCTTAAGGAAATTGTAGGAACATCACAATTGCTGTTGAAAGAGCAGATCAAATTTTCTCAAATTGAAATTGAATCCATTCCGATCAGTGACGATCTGATGGTGGATTGCAAACGTCCAGAGTTGGTTCACTTTTTCTGTATTCTTTTGTCTACGATTCGCGAGTTTCTGACCAAGGCGCAGGAGAAAAAAATTCGCTATTCACTTCATGAGAACGATGGGTTCGCCATTCTCAACTTGAGCTTATCCTTGTTTTTGCCGACTTCGTCTCATTCGCCGTCAAATTCGGCCGGAGCATTTGCTGAAATATTACGAATCGTCCCAGAGAGATGGAAGTTAGGGGAATCCGTTCTGCGCCGACATGGAGGCCAACTAACCTATGAACAGAAAGGCGCCAGTTTGATTTTTTCAGTACGAATTCCGAAATCTCAAGCGTCAAGCGAGGCGTTCCAAAAAAGGAAAATATGAAAAGTTTGGAATCCACAGAACCAGTTCGGTCTCTTCTTATTGAAAGCGATGCGAAAGACGCTAAGCCTATTGTTGAATTATTATCCGAGGTCAAATTCAATGAGTTTGATATCGCTGTAGTCAGTACTCTTGAGGATGCAATCAAAAAGGTGGCGCAGGAAAAGTTTGATCTTGTTCTTCTCAATCTCATGTTATCGGATAGTGGCGGAATCTATACGCTGACGAAGCTCGTCACTCAAGTGAGCGAAGTGCCGATCGTCGTCATTAATGCCCCTGATGATACAGAGCTCGCGAAAAAGGCACTTCAATCGGGAGCTCAGGACTACTTTAGCAAAACAAGTGCGGGCAGCAGTTCTTTCTTTCTCCGCTGCCTTCGTCATGTTTTGTGGCGATTTCAATCGAAACATTCAGTGGAAAATGAGAAATCCGATGATCAATATGCCTCGAAAATGGTTGCGCTCGGAAAGATGGCGGATTCAATAGCCGCCGAAATACAAACTCCTATTTCGGACCTCAAAAAACTCGTTACACAATTGAAAACGCAAGACACGCCTTCAGGTTTCGCTCCTGAAATTCGCGAAAGCTTGATCTCTTCGTCCGAACGAGCCTCTCATCAGCTCGGAAATATTTTTGATGATCTGAAAACTTATTCTACAGAAACTGACCGCGATCCGATTGTTCAGGCGCGAAAACGGAAGCGATCCTTTCGTTTTTTGGTTGTCGAAGATGAATCAGAAATCGCGGAGATAGTTGTGGACCTTTTGAAACGAATTGGCCACAGCCATATAGAAACTGCGTGTGACGGTGAGGACGCTTACAAAAAATGCATCGCTACGATCGCAAACGGACCTCGTTATGATGCGGTCATTTCCGATTGGATAATGCCGAAATTGAATGGACTGGAGCTTCTTGAAAAACTTCGAGCCAACCCCTTCTTTGGAAAAGTTGCCTTTATGATGCTCACCGCTCTTGGTGAAAAGGCGAATGTGGAAGAAGCCCTTGATCGTGGCGTCACACAATACTTAATAAAGCCGTTTTCGCCTGAAGAGCTTCGAAAGCGAGTCGAGCGCCTTTTGTTTCAAATCCGAAGTTAACTCGTCTTATGAATTTGAATGCGGTCACCGATCCACAATTGCAACGTCTGCGAACAGAATGGTTGTATCAACAGAGTAAGGTTTCTCAGACGGCGGGTCTCATCAACGCAGGGATTTATATTTTCATATCAAAAGATTTGATCTCGTTTTCAGCGCTCACGACCTGGAGCATTTGTGTTCTAGCTGTATATCTTTCGCGGATATTTTTTCAGCGATGGTTTAATCTGAAGTATGTCAAAGAGCGTCGAGCATTTGATGCTCAACTCTGGGAAAACTTATTTGCGTTCGGAGCTTTTCTTTCAGGCTCCAGTTGGGGGGTGGCGGGATTTTTTCTTTTGCCGCGTGGTTTCATTGCCTATCATGCTTTTTTTGGATTCTTACTGGCTGGAACGACGGCTGGCGCTACCGTGGCTTATTGCGCTTCGAAGAAGTCGGTGCAGGCATTTCTTCTTCCATCGGTTCTACCCTTGGCGCTGCGACTTGCTTTAGAAGGCACCAGTTTTCAGAACGCTATGGCGATTTTACTAGTGCTTTACATTGTTTTATTTTCTGTGTTGGTCATGCGCATGAGCAGTTATGTTTCGGACTCACTTTGGCTTCGGTTCGAGAAAGATCAATTGATTCTAGAATTGAATAATACCCAATCCAAGGTTGCCCATTCGGCGAAGATGGCGGCGTTGGGGGAAATGGCGGCAGGAGTCTCGCATGAGATCAACAATCCCGTCACAATCATACAAGGAAAAGTTGCGAGCTTAAGAAATATGGCCCTCGATAATTCGTTAAATCGCGAACAAGTATGTATCGTCGCCGATAAGATTGAGGCTACTGCGTCACGAATTGCGAGAATCATTTCTGGACTGCGGTCCTTTGCTCGCGAGGGAAGAGATGACCCCGTCGAATTGATTTCATTGAAAGAGCTGATCCTAGAAACTCTGGATTATTGTCAGGCTCGTTTCAAAAATCATGGGATTAATCTGACCATGAACGAATTTCCGGGCGATCTCACATTGGGATGTCGTCCCATCCAAATTAGTCAAGTTCTGCTCAATCTCTTGAATAACGCCTTCGATGCCGTCAAAGGCCGTCGAGAAAGCTGGGTGAAACTCGAAATTCAGACAACGCTGTCTGAATATATTACTCTGGTTGTCAGTGATAGCGGACCCGGCATTCCTTTTGAAGTCCGTGAAAAAATTATGCAGCCATTTTTTACAACGAAGGCCGTAGGAAAAGGTTCCGGATTAGGTTTGAGCATTGCCAAGGGCATTGTGGAAGGTCACGGTGGAAGGCTGTACTTGGATGTGGAGTCTCCTTATACGTCCTTTGTCGTCAATCTCCCACGGCCTAAGGAAAACGCCGAACGATCGATTGCTTAGGCCAGAGATTCCTAATCCTATAAGAAAAAACCCCAAAACACTGTCAGGTTTTTATACAGAATGAAGTTTTCTTCAACTTTGGATGATCTAGAATTCACAGCCTAAACCCGTTCCAGATTCCACTGAATTCCAGAGCCAAATGCCGGGTGCCATTTTTTTGGCTCGATAGGCTAAGCATCAAAAAACCTTATAATACTTGTAAGAATGGAAATTCAAGAATTTCGAACGCTTGGTCGCAGTGCCTAGACGCACTTTGGGCATTCAAATCGCGGAATTCCAATGTTCTCGTTTTTGGGAGGGCTCTCGTGAAAAAATCACCGCAGCCAGAAGACAAGTCAATCAATGAATCTCAATTCTTTCCATCCATTTCGGAGATTTCGAAAGCAAAAAAGAGAAGAAAATCTCGCCATCGACGAGGCTCTCTCCGTTCAGGTCAAGGAAAAGAAGTTGTGACGACAGGACAAGATCGAAAATCTCAAGATTCTGAGCGGCAACGCCTTCGCGAATTACTTAAGCTCGTCAAATCCATTCGGCGCGGCGATTTGAGTATTCGCCTTCCGATGTCCGGCGAAGGGGTGATCACGGATATTTGCGAGGTTCTAAACGATATCATTGAAATTAACGACAATTTGGCGAACGAAGTTCTTCGTGTCGCAAAAATGGTTGGCCGCGAGGGCGTCATGACGGAACGCGCATCGATTGGAACTGTGCGAGGAGCTTGGGCCACCACGATCGATTCAGTCAATTCGATGATTGCCGATCTCGTTCAACCCACCAATGAAGTTGCACGTGTGATCACCTCCGTTGCAAAGGGCGACCTATCTCAAAAGATGTCGCTTGAAATTGATGGTCGAGCAGTAAAAGGAGAGTTTTTCAGAATTGGAACCACGGTGAACCTAATGGTGGACCAACTTTCATCGTTTGCGGCAGAAGTTACACGCGTGGCGAAAGAAGTCGGAACCGAAGGAAAACTCGGAGGGCAAGCAAACGTTAAGGGTGTGTCTGGAACCTGGAAAGATCTCACCGACAATGTCAATGTGCTTGCAGGAAATCTCACGGCGCAAGTGCGAAATATTGCGAAGGTGACCACGGCGGTGGCGAAAGGGGACCTTTCCCAAAAAATTACGGTCGATGCCAAAGGTGAAGTTTACGAACTGAAGAACACCATCAACGTCATGGTGGATCAGCTTTCATCCTTTGCGGCAGAAGTGACTCGGATGGCGAAAGAGGTCGGAACCGAAGGAAAGTTGGGCGGCCAAGCCGACGTCAAAGGTGTGTCGGGGACCTGGAAGGATCTCACCGACAACGTCAATGTGCTCGCCGGAAATCTTACGGCGCAAGTGCGAAATATTGCGAAGGTGACCACCGCTGTAGCAAATGGTGACCTTTCCCAAAAAATTACGGTCGATGCCAAAGGCGAAATTTCTGAGCTGAAGAACACCATCAACGTTATGGTGGATCAGCTTCGATCATTCGCTTCTGAAGTGACTCGTGTCGCGAAAGAAGTCGGAACCGAAGGAAAACTCGGCGGGCAAGCCATCGTCAAAGGTGTGTCAGGAACGTGGAAAGATCTCACCGACAATGTGAATGGTCTTGCGGGAAACCTCACCGCTCAAGTGCGAAATATTGCGAAGGTGACCACGGCGGTGGCGAAAGGGGACCTTTCCCAAAAAATTACGGTCGATGCCAAAGGCGAAATCATGGAACTGAAGAACACCATCAACGTCATGGTGGACCAGCTCAATTCGTTTGCGGCTGAAGTCACTCGTGTTGCGAAAGAAGTCGGAACCGAAGGAAAACTCGGCGGGCAAGCCATCGTCAAAGGTGTGTCAGGAACGTGGAAAGATCTCACCGACAATGTGAATGGTCTTGCGGGAAACCTCACCGCTCAAGTGCGAAATATTGCGAAGGTGACCACGGCGGTGGCGAAAGGGGACCTTTCCCAAAAAATTACGGTCGATGCCAAAGGCGAAATCATGGAACTGAAGAACACCATCAACGTCATGGTGGACCAGCTCAATTCGTTTGCGGCTGAAGTCACTCGTGTTGCGAAAGAAGTCGGAACCGAAGGAAAACTCGGCGGGCAAGCCATCGTCAAAGGTGTGTCAGGAACGTGGAAAGATCTCACCGACAATGTGAATGGTCTTGCGGGAAACCTCACCGCTCAAGTGCGAAATATTGCGAAGGTGACCACGGCGGTGGCGAAAGGGGACCTTTCACAAAAGATCACGGTCGATGCCAAAGGCGAAATTTTGGAGTTGAAAGACACAATCAATACGATGGTCGATACCCTTCGGTCATTCGCGGCAGAAGTGACTCGTGTCGCGAAAGAAGTAGGAACAGAAGGAGAACTCGGAGGTCAAGCCGACGTGAAAGGTGTGTCGGGAACCTGGAAGGATCTTACCGACAACGTGAATTTCATGGCCGGGAATCTCACGAAGCAAGTTCGCGGAATTGTGAAAGTTGTGACCGCGGTGGCAAACGGAGATTTGAGTCAAAAGTTTGTTCTCGAAGCGAAAGGTGAAGTGGCCGCTCTCGCTGAAACGATCAACTCAATGACGGATACACTGCGAACGTTTGCGGATCAGGTCACTACTGTGGCTCGCGAAGTAGGTATTGAAGGAAAGCTCGGCGGTCAGGCCAAAGTCCCCGGAGCCTCGGGAACCTGGAAGGATCTTACCGACAACGTGAATTTCATGGCCGGGAATCTCACGAAGCAAGTTCGCGGAATTGTGAAAGTTGTGACCGCGGTGGCAAACGGAGATTTGAGTCAAAAGTTTGTTCTCGAAGCGAAAGGTGAAGTGGCCGCTCTCGCTGAAACGATCAACTCAATGACGGATACACTGCGAACGTTTGCAGACCAGGTGACTTCGGTGGCTCGCGAAGTAGGTATTGAAGGAAAGCTCGGTGGTCAGGCCAAGGTTCCAGGTGCCTCTGGAATTTGGAAAGCCCTCACCGATAACGTGAATCAACTTGCGGGTAACCTCACCGCGCAAGTGCGAGCCATCGCCGAAGTATCGACGGCGGTGACGAAAGGCGATCTCACGCGGTCCATTACGGTTGAAGCGCAAGGGGAAGTGGCCGCTCTCAAAGACAACATCAATCAAATGATTGGAAATTTAAAAGATACCACACAAAAAAATACGGAGCAGGACTGGTTAAAGACAAATCTCGCTAAGTTTACAGAAATGATGCAAGGCCAAAGAAGTATCACGTCGGCAGCTCAGCTCATTATGTCTGAGCTGACGCCGTTGGTGAAAGCTCAGCAAGGCGCTTTCTTTATGATTGAGAGTGAGAACTCTGCGCCGGTTATGAATCTGATTGCGAGTTATGCAGATTCAGAAAGAACCAATATATCGAACAAATTCCATCTCAAAGAAGGGCTCGTCGGCCAGTGCGCTTTTGAGAAAAAAAGAATTTTATTGACCCATGTTCCCAATACTTACATCCGCATCAACTCGAGCCTTGGCAATGAAAAGCCCCTCAATATCGCTGTTCTTCCGGTGCTTTTCGAAGGCGAACTTAAGGCTGTCATTGAGCTAGCATCGTTTTATGCTTTTACTCCGAATTATTTAAATTTTTTGGATCAGCTCACGGATAATTTGGGTGTCATTCTCAATATGATCTCTTCGAGTATGCGGACTGAAGAACTCCTGCAAGAACTTAAGAAATCCAATGCTGAGCTCGAGGCCCAGGCTAAAGAATTGGATAAGAAAGCGAAGCTTCTGGAACTCAAAAACAAGGAAGTCGAGCTTGCAAGCTTGTCACTCGAAGAAAAAGCGGCCCAACTCTCGCTTATTTCGAAATATAAATCGGAGTTTTTGGCGAATATGTCGCATGAGTTGAGAACGCCGCTGAACTCTTTGCTGATCCTCTCTGGAATGCTCGCCGAAAACAAAGACGGCAATTTGAGCGCGGAGCAAGTGAAATATTCTAAAACAGTTCATTCCTCAGGCCAAGACCTCCTAGCTCTAATCAATGAGATCCTCGATCTTTCGAAAGTGGAAGCGGGTAAGATGACGATCGAACCGAAAGAAATTGCGATTCAGGAAGTTGAAGGTTATCTCGAGCAAACCTTCCGACCCGTGGCCAAAGACAAAGGAATCCACTACAGCATTGAGCTCGCGAAGGATTTACCTGAGAAAATCAAGACCGACCCAAGCCGACTGTATCAGATTCTGAAGAACTTACTTTCGAACGCCTTCAAATTTACAGAAAAAGGATCTGTATTCCTCAAAGTCGGATTTGCCGAAAATGTGGCTGGCTTTACCAATACGAAAGCTCTTAAGAATTTTCTTACATTTTCTGTCGCAGACACGGGAATTGGAATTCCAAAAGACAAACAGGAACTTATTTTTGAGGCCTTTCAGCAAGCCGACGGAACCACGAATCGCAAATATGGAGGGACCGGGCTTGGCCTCACGATCAGTCGAGAAATTGCTGCACTTCTTGGCGGGTCAATTCACGTAGAGAGTTCTCCAGGAATGGGAAGTACATTTACGCTTTATTTGCCGAAGGATTATAAAGCTGTCGAAGGAAGTTTGCTCAAGTCGGAGCGAGAACCAGAGGCGGAAGTTCCTCCACTTCCTCTTGATGCAGATTTTGGAAAGAGAAAGATCCTCGTCGTCGATGATGATTTGAGAAATATTTTTGCCATTCGAAGTGTTCTTGAGGCGCGCGGGATGCAGGTCATCGCCGCCGAGAATGGGAAGATAGCCTTAGAATCGTTGGCTGCGAACCCCGATAGCAGTCTGGTTTTAATGGACACGATGATGCCCGAGATGAATGGCCTTGAGGCCATCGAATCCATTCGGAGAATGCCAGGTTTCGATCAGATCCCCATCATTTCGCTGACAGCCAAGGCAATGAAAGGTGACAGAGAAAAATGTATCGAGGCGGGTGCCTCCGATTATATTACCAAACCCGTGGAGCCCTCTCGACTGCTGGCTCTAATCTACAGCTGGATTCAGCGAGTCAATCGAGAGGTGGCATAGAGAAATGAATGTTGACCTTCCTCTGCATCTGCTTTTGGTAGACGATCGTGAAGATAGTCTGCTTGCCCTTGAAGGGGTTCTTGCCGCTCCGGAATATCGACTCATTACCGCTTCTTCGGGTCAGCAAGCACTTGAACAACTCAATCGTTACCCCAATTTTGCAGCCATTATCCTGGATGTCCAAATGCCTGGAATGGATGGTTTTGAAACCGCAGCCGCTATTAAAAAAAATGATCGATTGAAATCAATTCCCATTATTTTCGTGACGGCGATCAGTATCGATCAGATTTATATTCAAAAGGGATATGAAGTCGGTGCTGTAGACTATCTGTTTAAACCCTTCGACCCTCAGATTTTAAGATCAAAGGTCGCTGTCTTCGCTGAACTGTTCCGGCAAAGGATTTTAATTAAAAAACAATCTCTTGAAATCGGTATCCAAGAAAAAAGAAATCGCGAATTGCTTTTGGCTGAAGTCGAGCTCGAAAATTTGCGACGATACAGAAATTTGGCGGATGCGGTCCCTCTCATCGTTTGGAAAATGCTCCCGAATGGAAAGGCAGAATACTTTAACCAGGGGTGGATCGACTATACAGGTCTGAATCTCACTCAAAGCGCCGAATACGGATGGCACTCCGCTTTTGAGCCGTCGAGTATTGAAGAGCTTCGGAAACTATCGAATTCCCTTCCCGAAAATATCAGTTGTACTTTTTTAGAAATGGAATGCCTGATTAATTCGAAGGAAGGTTTAAAGCGTTGGCATTTGATGAGGGTCGTTCCCGAAACAGGCCCTAAGGGTGAGTTGATCGGCTGGATCGGGACTTGCACGGATATTCACGATCAAAAGACGCAAGCGGAAATTTTAGTCCGTTCTAATTCTGAGCTTGAGAAATTCGCTTATATCGCCTCGCACGATCTTCAAGAGCCGCTTCGGACCGTTTCGAGCTTCGGCTCATTGCTGCAGTCGGAATTTTCTGAACAACTTCCGGCCGACGCTAAAGAGTACGTTTCATTCATGGTGCAAGGGTCAAAACGGATGCAACATCTCATCGACGATCTACTTCTCTATTCTCGGGTGGGAACTCAAGGCAAAGAATTTAAATTCATCGAATTAAACGAAATCGTGGACGTGGCGATTGGAAATCTGCAGGCCGCTATTGAGAAAAGTTCAGCCGAAATTTTGATTGAGCCACTTCCAAGCATGGCTGTGGATGCCGAACAGGTCATTCAAGTTTTTCAAAACTTGATCGGAAATGCAATTAAGTTTCAAGGTAATCGGCCTCCTAAAATTCGTGTTAGCACACGAAAATTCGAAGAAGGTTGGGAATTCTGTATAGAAGATAATGGAATTGGAATCGAACCGAAATATTTGAATCGCATTTTTGAAATTTTCCAAAGACTACACACTCGCGAGGAATATCCAGGGAGCGGCATCGGCTTAAGCATATGTAAGAAGGTCATTGAGCGTCATGGCGGCAGAATTTGGGCTGAATCGAATATAGGCGTTGGATCGAAATTTTTCTTTACGATTTCAAGACGTCTTTTACGAAAGGAAGAATCTCAGCTCCAAAAAGCAAGTTAAGAATCTTGAGGGGGGGACCTTGTTAAGCTCGGAACAAAAATCTAGCGGTGAATCTTCAGAGCAATCCGAAAAGGGAATGGTGAATATTCTTCTGATTGAAGATTCGTCACCCGATGTGAAATTGGCGACCAAAGCCTTAGTTGAAACAAATATTCCTCATCGACTGCATATCGCCCGGGACGGGGAAGAAGGTCTCAGCTTTCTTCAAAGAAAGGCGCCTTTTGAGACCGCACCTTATCCTGATCTCGTTCTTCTTGATCTCAATCTTCCAAAGGTGAATGGGAAAGAAATTCTTGGATCGATCAAGACTGATGAACGCCTTCTCCAAATTCCCGTGATCATCTTTTCGACTTCCAATGCGGATCGAGACGTTTTGGAAGTTTATCGTCTTCATGCCAATTGTTATATCCGCAAACCCAAAGATTTTTCTGGGTGGGTTGAAGTCTTCCAGACTCTCGTCAAATTTTGGTTAAGAATAGCCGAGCTGCCGGGAGGGAATTCTTAGTTGTTGCTGGCAAAACTTGCCAGATCGTAAATTCTCATATCTACTTTAATTAAGCGCAATGAATCCACGGGCGATACTCATAGTTGAAGACAATACTCCGGATTTTGAGATCGTGCGTAGGTACTTAGAATCGAAAGACTTTCAACGGGAAATCCGACTTACCCGCGCCAGCACGCTTCAGCAGGCCGCTGAATTTCTTTCGGCAACTCAATTTCATCTCGTTCTTCTCGACTTATCTTTGCCGGATTCGTCTGGGCTTGAAACACTGAAGCGCTTATTGCCTTCGGCCGTGATTCCTCCCGTTATCGTGATGACGAACTTCAAAGACGAACGTACTGGCATTGAGGCAGTCAAGCTCGGGGCTCAAGACTATCTGATCAAGGATGAAACAACACCTGGGCTTCTCTCTCGGTCAATTGCCTTCGCGCTGGAGCGGGCTGCACGCTCTACAGTTGATCATTCACCAGAAAACAAAGTCCCTTGGCATGCTCTTCAAGAGCCATTTACGGTGGGACCTTTTCGAATAGATCTTGAAAAACAAACTATCTCAACCACCGAGGCGGAACAAACCCGTTGTCTTTCTTTTACTCCCACTGAATTTAAGCTTTTTATTTTTCTCATTAAAAATCAGGGCGAAGTGGTAAGCCGTGGGCAGATTGTCGCTGAAATTTGGACAGATGGAGCTGAAGGTGAAGTTTCCTCTCGCACCATCGACAAACATATCAGCGATATGAAACGAAAATGTCCCTCTCTCGAGTCTTATATTGAATCCGTGTACGGTGTCGGTTATCGACTGAACATTAGTGCGCCGGACAGAGCCTAGAAAAGTTTTCCAACTTTCATAGATTGCGTTTCAAAATTCTTCTAGTAAATTTCACGATCTCTTCACAGTCATTTCCAACCGTGAATCTATCTTCATGTTTCAAAAAAAGAGGTGTTCCCCGACTATCTAGAATACTTTGCTGGCCTTAAAATGAGAAAAGCAGGGTTTGCTGCACCGTGGGAGATTTATGGCAAGTGCTAATGAGAACACTCTTTCAAATCGAACTTTGGAAAATTCTTTCGCCCAAGACCCTCTGCTCGAGGTGTTGTTGATCGAGGATATGATTCCCGACGCTCATCTTTTCCAAAAAGTCCTGAAGAAGGCCAATGACGCCGAGCGATATTCTCTCTTCCATGTTCAACGCCTGAGTGACGCTCTTAAGCTTCTTTCGCACCGCCATTTTGATGCTGTCATTCTGGATCTCTCGCTTCCTGACAGTGAAGGTCTTCAGTCCGTCGAAAGGCTTCGAGCCGCGGACCGAGCCTTACCCATTGTTGTGCTCACCGGACTCAATGACGGTGAAGTGGGTCTCGCTGCCGTACAATGCGGAGTTCAAGACTACCTTATCAAGAACACCCTCAACGCAAACGAACTTTCGACGGCAATTAAATTTGCCATCGAGAGGCAGCGCGTTCTTGTCGATGCCAGCGTAAAACGTCAAGTCGCTTCGGCCGATCACGACGAATTGACAGGTCTTCCGGATCGCAAGCTTTTTCGATACCGCTTGGATTTTACGCTTGAACAAGCCAGAGAAAATAAAAAACGCTTCGCCGTCCTTCATTTAGATTTGGATGGGTTCAAAGAAGTGAACGACGCCTTTAGTCGTGAAATGGGAGACAAGCTACTGCAGGCGGTTGCACTGCGACTGGAAGGGTCCACGCGAGACAGCGATACGGTTGCGCGCGTGGGAGGAGATAAATTTGCTCTTCTTTTGTATGACATTGGAGATTCCGAAGACCTTTTAAGTATATCTAAGAAATTCATCAAACTTGTCCGACAGCCCATTCTCATCGACGGGAATCGATTCACTTTAACTGCGAGTATTGGGGCCAGTCTGTATCCTCAAGATGCGGAACAATCAGCGGAACTCACGAGTTTAGCAGACTCCGCTTTGCACCAAGCCAAGGGGCAGGGGAAAAATCAGTTTCTCTTTTCAGCATCTGCTTTGAATTTGAAGAAAAGTGAAACGTCGATCATGGAAAAGGAACTGGAGAAAGCGATCAAAAAATCTGAATTGATCGTCTACTACCAACCCCAAGTTAAACTTGAAACAGGTCAAATTTCGGCAGTGCAAGCAATAGTTCAATGGGACCACGCCAAGTGGGGACACCTTCCTTCGTCAGACATCATAAGAGCCGCCGAGCAGACAGGGCTTATTCTTCCGATGAATGGGTTCATTTTTGAGACCGCTTGTCGCCAAATGAGTTTGTGGCGGGATCAAGGCTTTGATGAACTCAGTTTATGCCTGAATTTGGCACGGTCGCAGTTTCAAAGAAAAGAACTATTCAATTGGATAAATGAAACCTTAACGACCTATAAGATTCCTCCCTCAATGGTTTCATTAGAGATCCTGGAGTCCGATTTAGTTCCCGCGAATGACCGCAACCTAAAGTTTCTCGACGATCTCAAAAATGCAGGCGTTCAATTGACACTGAGTGGGCTGGGAACCGGAAACTCATCCATTCTCGATCTGCAGAGTCTTCCGATTTCGTTTGTTAAAATTCATCATTCTTTGGTTTCGAGAATGGATGCCGACGAGCGCTGCCTCGAACTGACTCGAGCGATCATTCAACTCGCGCAAGCCCTTAAAATTAAGGCGATCGCTGACGGCGTGGAAAACCAGACGCAACTAGAGCATTTAAAAAAAATCGGATGCGATAGAGCTCAAGGACCTTATATAGGTACACTGAGCTTTTCGGAAATTTTAACGAATACATCATTCAAAACCAAACTAAAAAGTTAGTAGGTGATTAATGTTTTTCTCAAAAAAGAGGGGTAGCGAGGTGTTTATGAAAGTTACATCAAATGTTCCATCCTCTGCGGATTTTTCTAAAACGACTCATAAGAGAACGGTCGAAGAGAATTTCTCCGAAGAAACGACTGTTGTTTCAGATAAACCGATCGTGATTTTGCTGATTGAAGATAGTCCGGCCGATGCAAAGTTGTTCGAACATACTCTTCAGCAAGCCGAGGATTCAGATCGGTACTGGCTGGTTCACGTAAAGAGGCTGGCAAAAGCGAGTAAGATGATCCAGCGCGATCATTTTGATGTGGTGGTACTCGATTTATCACTTCCCGATAGCTATGGGATTGATTCGGTTAATACCATTCAGGAGATTGCTCCCGATCTTCCCATTGTTGTCATGACGGGTTTGGCAGATGATGTGATGACTCGCGACGCAATTGAAGCCGGTGCCCAGGACTATCTTGTGAAAGGGACAGCGAGTCCTGACCAGCTTTCAAAAGCGATTCGATTTGCTGTCGATAGACAACGTCGTGCTACAGAGCATGAACTTTTAACGCTCCTTACCGAATCGGAGGAAAATGATCCGATTACGCAACTTCCGGCGCCTAAGCTTTTTCATCATCAGCTTGAGCAGGCCATCGCTCAAGCGCACCATTCCTCAAAAGGTCTTGCTGTCCTCCATTTGCCAATTGAAAATTTGAGCGATCTTGGACATGAATTTGGCGAGGATATTGAAAACTTTACGCTTCGAATCGTGGGTCAGAGAATTCGCGATTTGATTCGGCAAAATGATATTCCTTGTAGAGCGGGTTATGATGAATTTTCGATCATCCTTCAAGATTTAGAAAAGCCTTTAGCGGCAGCGATCGTGGCAGAAAGGCTTTTAGAAATTGTGACGTTGGGCATTCATTCTGAGAAGAATTTCTTTTCCGTAAAGGCTAAAGTGGGTATCGCGCTGTACCCAATCGACGGCACTAAAGCCGACGATCTTTTGGAAAACTCGAGAACGGCTGCCCTTCAATTTAATTCTCCGGAACCCATTCGATTTTATTCTGAAGAATGCAACGTTAGAATGCGTGAAAATAAGCGATGCGAGAAGGAGTTGATTCGGGCCATCGATCAAAACGAACTCAGCGTTTACTATCAGCCGCAACTCGACATTGGCAGCTCTTCCTTAATCGGCGTCCACGCTCTTTTGCGATGGAAGCATCCCGAGAAGGGTTTGCTTGCGGCGCACGATTTTATCCCCCAGGCGGAGCGTGCGAAGATTCTTGCCCGATTGAACCGATTTCTTTTGCAGAATGTATGCCAGCAGATCAATGAATGGAAAGCCAATGGAATTAAACCCGTCGAAGTCTGCTTGAATCTAAGCGGTACGGAGCTTCATGAAAAAGGATTTGCAGAGACAGTCGGAGCGGTCCTGAAAGAGACTGGAGTACCTCCTAATCTCATTGCGTTTCAGTTTCGGGAAAGTGCGGCGCTGCGTGACTGGTCGGTCGCTCTCAAAAGTCTCAAAAGCCTTAAGGATTTCGGGGTAAAACTCATTCTCGATGATTTTGGCGCCTCGGTGGCTTCGCTTAGTTATTTTAAATTAATGCATATCGATCAAGTAAATATCTCTGCCCATTGCGTTCAGAAAATGATTTTGGATCAGGAAGAGGCAGCGACGCTTGATTGCCTTATCCAAATGTCGCATCGATTTCATATCAAGGCGTTGGCCAAAGGAGTTGAGTCCGAGGAGCAGTTAGATAGACTCCGGATAGCAGGATGCGATTTTGTGCAAGGCTATTATCTGAGTGAGCCTCTTTCGAAACACGAAATTGAAATCCATCTCGCGAAAAATTGCATTTATAATCCTTTGTATTTCATCAACTGAAATGAGTGTGATTTATGAGCCAAAGACAAATGGAAGTCCTCCTCGTCGAAGACAATGCCGCGGACCAGCGTCTCGTTCTTAAAGCTTTACAAAAAATCGATACGTCTTTATATATAAAACCTATATTCGAAGCTTGGCCGATCAAGGGCATTCCTGGGCTGCCAGTTAGACCTGCAGATAGTTTAGCCCTCGTAAACGCTTAGTACGTTCCCATCCGGATC
>Ga0207108_1013_pt2 | contig 35732 bp, 30 predicted proteins | sample Alteio_BWMinHeat_76_FD_153562 | JGI IMG/M metagenome (GOLD analysis project Ga0207108, IMG submission 153562) | Enriched cells from forest soil in Barre Woods Harvard Forest LTER site, Petersham, Massachusetts, United States -... | ecosystem: Environmental > Terrestrial > Soil > Temperate forest >...
GTCCAGCCCCAGATTCAATCTCTTGGACGGAAGATATTTTTGAAGAGGAGAATTCTCGGGAATAAATGAGGGAATGAGTACAAAAATAGAAAGCAGCGTCGCCGCAATTATAAGTCCAATTTTCATCCCTGATAGCGCCCTTCCCTTAAGTAATTAACGATTATCAACCGTCTTGAGCTTTTTTGTCGACATTGCTGGTGCCACTGGCGTCGACAGCAGGTGCGGCCAACCCAGCAATCGTCTGCCGATCGACTCGAATGCGCACATTGTTTGCAACTTCGAGAGTCACCACTCGATCGGTTATTCCGTAGATCCGTCCGTAGATGCCCGCCGAAGTCACGACGTCATCCCCCCTCTTCAGGCTGGATAAAAATGCAGCTTGTTTTTTGGCCTTGCGGCTCTGAGGCATGATGATCAAAAAGAAGAACACAGCGAACATCAATAGGATCCCGAGCATCGGCGACCAATCTCCCTTAGCTTTGGCGGCCGCCGGAGCCGGATCCGCCGCCAAGATCAGACTGGGAAAGACTGTCATGAGAGATAAGAATATGAATTTTATCGATCGGTATTTGGATTCCATAATTTGTTTCCATCAAAACTTAGGAAGAAGGCAGAGGACTGTAAAGGAAATTCATGCTCGCATTTGCCGCTAAGCTGGCGAGTTAAATCTCCCAGCCCTACTGATAAACCTCGGGGTAGGCGGTGAATCCTTTCTCGGATCCTAGAAAATAATGTTTTTGATCGCGCAGATAGTCCACCGCAAACTCCAAGAACCCGCCATTGGCAATTCGTTCTCGAATATTGCGCATGAGCTCCAGAAAAAAAACAATATTGTGAATTGTTGCAAGTCGACCAGCCAGGGCGTCTTCAATCATAAAAAGATGCCGGAGAAAACTTCGACTAAAGGTTTGGCAAGTCGTGCATGGGCACTCCATCTCGATCGGATCGCCATCGTCGGTATATCGCGAGTTGAGCAGATTCATCCGTCCAAGCTTCGTCATCACGATTCCATGACGACCGTTTCGAGACGGGAGAACGCAATCAAACATATCCACTCCACACGCTACTGCAAAGACGAGATCGCGCGGTGTTCCAACTCCCATCAAATAATGAGGCCGATCTGTGGGAAGCAGTCCCCGCAGAGAAAATAAAGTGCCGACGAATTTTTCTTTAGCTTCCCCCACGCTGAGTCCACCTATGGCAATTCCGTCCCATGGATCTTGATGCGTCTCAAGTTCGAGCAGCTGCTTTAAGCTACGGCGTCGAAGTTCAAGATCAGAGCCCCCTTGAAAAATTGCAAAGAGTGCAGAGTCGCTTCGAGTGCGAGCTTCTTGAGAACGCCGTGCCCAGCGTGTCGTTCGCTCGACGGCTTCGGCGACCTGAAACGCCGTGGCTGTTGCGGGCGGACACTCATCCAAAACCATCATGATGTCGCTTCCGAATTTTTCTTGAGCCGCCACCACTTTTTCTGGATTCAGATGAATGAGATCGCCGTTATGTTTATTTTTGAAAGTGACACCCTCTTCGGTGAGCTTTCTGGATTCCGCCAAACTAAAAATCTGAAACCCTCCGCTATCGGTAAGGATGGGCTTCTTCCAACTTGTGAATGAATGGAGCCCTCCCAATTTTTCGATGAGCTCGACACCTGGGCGACTGTAGAGGTGGTAAGTATTTCCAAGCATGATGTCGGCGCCCGATTCCCGCAGATCGAGAGACGAAACCCCACGCACGGTCCCGTGCGTACCCACGGGCATAAACGCGGGAGTTTGAACGATGCCATTTCGAAGCCGCAACTGCCCTAGGCGCGCATGCGTATGCGAGTCTTTTCTATCGATATGGAAGTTAGGGGTAGGGCGGGAATTTTCTTGCATGATTATAGAGACAAGTCATACATGCCGCCGCTTGCACTCTCCAGCGGCATTTGCTATCTAAACACCGGCTCCGGAAATCCAAAGCCGGAATGAGTTTTAACTCCTGAAATCACAAAAGGTTTTCTCCTTATGATTTACAAATATTCCTTTTTCAAAATGATTCTGGGCACAGCTCCCATGGTTTTCATCGTAGCCTGTAATGATGAGACGACAAGGCCCGCGTCCTCTGTTCCATTGGCATCGACTCCGACTTCCGCTGTCGTAACACCTTCTCCAGCTCCCACGACCGTGGTTACGAAAAGTCCTCCTCGAGTTGATCCCGTAGTCGCTTACGACGCGAACCGCGCCCATGCCCCGGGGGAGTCCATCCACGGGGAAGCTTTTAATGAAGGTCCGCATCAACGTGGCTCTCTGATGCAAGGAACGGGAAACGTCCATTTCCCAATTACGACAACAAGCGAAGAGGCACAAAAATTTTTCGATCAGGGAATTGGTCAGCTCCATGGGTTTTGGGTTTACGAAGCCGAGCGATCGTTTCGAAGAGTTTTGGAAATCGATTCTGAGGCTGTGATGGCGTTATGGGGAATGGCCATGGCCAATACGGTTTTCGGCGCCGGCGATAGAGATCGCGCCCGCGAGCTTATTCAGATTGCGAAGGCAAAAATGCAAAAGCTTTCCCATCGCGAACAAATGTATATCACGGCATACGCAAAGCAGTTCGAGGCTTCGTCTGAATCGAATCCCGACCCGCAACTCGTCTTCGTCAAGGGCTTAAAGCAGATCATGGAAGAGTTCCCTGAGGATCTCGATGCGAAGGCTTTCTATGTTTTAGAAGCATGGGATTTAAACCTCATTGAAAAACTTCCGACAAGCAAAGATGAACTGACGGACATTCTCGATGAGGTGCTCGAGAAAAATCCTATGCATCCCGTGCATCATTATAAGATTCATTTAAGAATGGCTGGGGAAGATGCGGCGCTAGCAAGCAAGGCGTTACAGTCGGCAGCACTTTGCGGGCCAGCGGCTCCCGCGATTGCTCATATGTGGCATATGCCGGCGCATATTTACGATCGTTTACATCGCTGGTGGGATTCCGCTTATCAGCGTGAAGCATCGGCGCGAGTCGACCATCGATATATGATGAAAGAACGTGTGATGCCCTATCAGATCCATAATTTTGGCCACAATAATGAACTTCTGATTCAAAGTCTTATTCAGGTGGGAGCTGTGAAAAAAGCGCTCTCGATTTCCATGAATATGTTGGAGCTTCCGCAGATGCCCCGGCATGAGAAAAACGTGTCAAGTGCCAAAGACGAAGGTACCGAAGGGCAAGGAGACCATAGCCCCACGAACGATCCACGCGATTTTTATAGTATTTCGATGAACGGAACGAGTCGGCTTCTCGATACCCTTTATTCGTTTGAGATGTGGAATAAGGCCATCGAACTTTCCAAGACTGTCTATTTGCAAGAAAGTCCAAATGCCCTTCTCGAAGCCGCTAGGCTTTACGTCTTAGGGGTGGCATACGCGAACTCCAATCGACCGGAATTATTTCAAGCAAACCTGAACAAACTTGAAAAAGTAAAATCGCTTCCTATTTTCCAGGAGCAAAAAGCTGAAGAAGACCAAATGCGAAAATTAAATTCTTATCCCTATAACCAAAAGACGTATCTTTCAGTCGATAGCCAAGTGGACGAAAGAATTGCCGACTTGAAAGCGTACCGAGAATATTTTTTTGAAAATAAAAAAGCAGAAGCTTTGAACCGCCTCTCAAAATCTCACATTACCGCGAAAGAAAAACTCGCTCTTCTTTATCTTTATTCTGGAGACTCAAAGCATTCCATACGAATTGCGGGCGAGGCGGTGGACAACAAACAGGATGAAGTCGTTCCCCTCGCGGTCCTCACTTACGTACTTTGGAAGTCCGGGGACCTTAAAAATGCAGGTCAGCGATTCGAGCACTTGCGGAGTTTGTCGGAGCAAATTGATCTCGAAGTCGAAATTTTTTCACGGCTCAATCCCCTTGTTCAGGAGCTCCATCTCAAAGATGTTCCGGCGAGCGGTGACTGGCGAAAGCCGAGGGTCCAGGAGCCTGATATTGGGGAGCGTCCCAATCTAGATACTCTGGGACCTGAGCGATGGTCGCCTGTGAATGCACCAGATTTTCAGGTTCAGGATGAGACAGGCCGCACCATTACTTTAAGAGATTACATATCGCAGCCGGTGTTGCTGGTTCTCTATTTGGGAGCTGACTGCGAGTTTTGCGTGGATCAACTCAGAACTCTCCTTCCGACAGCTCCACGCTTTAACCAGCTTGGAATCTCAGTGCTGGCAATTGGAACAGACGCACGAACGAAGAAGACGACCGATCTTTTGGGTATCAGTTCTCCGGTTCCAAGCTTAGCTTTCGCATCGGATAAATCTTTCGAAACATTTAGAGCTTTTCGCGCTTTCGACGACTTTGAGTCAGACCCCGCGAATCCCACGGGGAAAGGTCATCCGATGCACGGAATTTTTCTCATAAGCGGGGACTCCAAAGTGAGATGGCAAACGATTGGTGCCCACCCATTTACGAATTTTGATTTTCTGCTGAAAGAATCGAAGCGACTTCTGGCCGACGAGTTGAAGTAGGGAATAATAAATTTAAAACGACTTGCGCTGATTGAACAATTCCGACAGTTAACGCCGGATGGAAAATTCGCGGAAGGCTTCTTCAGCCCTATCCTCGCTGATCTGAACGTCTTTAATATAGTCACCCAGCGTCTTTTTCACCTCATCCAAAAAAGCATTCACTGCCTCTTCAGTACCTTCCACCCGCAACTCGACTCTTCCGTCTGGCAAATTTCGAACGTAGCCGGCGACTGGATACTTCGCACTGATTTCCAGCGTAGTTGCGCGAAATCCAACTCCTTGGACTCGGCCTGAATAGTAGATCTTTTTTCGGATCATCTAAGCCATGCTACTGGATCCCAGTTCCCGTTGTCGAACTATCGAAAGCTCCGATATCGGAAGCAACACTGCGAATACGGTGCAAAAGCTTCCATGTGGTGTTTGATATATTCGCAGCCGAGGGCTGAACTGTGATGGCAGAACCTTGAAAATAAGTCTCAGCAGAAGGTTTGGACGTAACAGTTAAGTCCGCCACTCCTTTGCCGGGGCTTCCCGCGCCAAGGCTGAAATTGCCATTCGCTAAATTCGTAAAAACTGGATCCGCTCCAAAAAGCGAATTCGTAAGACCTGTGACACTTGTTCCAGTTGCAAACCAGTTCTTCGTGCCGGTGATCGAGATATTACTATTGTTGCTATTTGCGAAAAGACTAAAATAGTCGTGCTGTCCCGCAATTATATTATTCGAGAAATTGATCTGAGCATTAGCCAAAGTATCGTTTCTCACTTGAACGATAGCCGTTTTCAGGGCCATTCATCGAATCATCGAGAGCTGTCGCAAGGCGCAGAAGAAACCTAACGCGCAGAAACCATTGAGAATGATTCCGTTTCATATTGCCGACGCGATCTGCGTCTGCGCCGTGCGCACGACAAAATACCGTTGTGAACAAGCAGCAAAAAAATGCCGCTGCGCAAGGTGTGAAGACCCATCAAATTTGACTGGTAGTTAAGGCTCAGGGAATTTTAACGGAGTAAAGGGCTGACGTTACCTGCGGCCGAAGGGCGACTTTGCTCGGAGCGAAGTGACATTTGTGGTTAGAAATTGAACAGCTTGTGACTTAGCTTGGCTGATAGGCGCGAGCGAAAGGAAAGTCCGCCTTTTCCTCTATTTATTTATTATTTATTCCACAGTCGTTTGTCGTTTCCAAAGAATGAGTCCAAACAAGGCTGCCGTCGTCAATAGAAGTTCCATCCATGGCTGATGAGCATCTGGAGTTGAAACCAAAATGCAACCCCCAGACTTCCCTGCAGCGTCATTCGCAGTTGAGTTTGCGCTGAAGGACCCGGATGAATTTCCGGTCGCACTTTTTCCAGAGTTTCCAGGGCCATCATTGCTTGTCATTGGAGGAATCGAAGTCGGAGGTGGTACACCACAAGCAATCCAGCTGCAGCCCACCCCGGCGGTATTGTGTTCAAACGCACCGATATCCTGTGCTGAAATTCGCGTGCGGTATTGAAGTGGATTCGATTCATTTTGATAGTACTCAAGAGCAGGTACACTCGCATTAGCAAGAGCGGTTTTGGCGTGACCGACGAGTGCGCTTCCGCTTGCGGGCGCAAGATTTTGACCAGCCAAATTGGTATTCACAAATCCAGGATCACTGCCGCTAAACGTATTCGCTAGTAACTGCGTATCTCCGGCTGTTCCAGTCGTCAGCCAGTTATTGGTCCCCGAAATGCTCCAGTTTGTATCGCTATTATCGATCAAGTCCAGATTGTTGAGACTGTGAAGCACATTATTATCGAGTTCCACTTTGAAGGTCACACCCGCATCATTTACGATATGAATGAAATTGAGGTTGGCATTCGAAAAACCAATCACAGTATTGTAAACCATCGTGAGATCGAAATTATTGACGGTACCGGTGCCATCTTGATTGGCCTCATCCCTCCAAATGGGAAAAATTTGAGAGTGATTCGCCGCACCTGCATTTTCAATAATATTGCCACGTAAAAGCATTTTTTGCGTGATGAGGCTAGAGTTATTCCCTCCGCAGAGATTGTCACATCCCATGAGATCTAGATTGTAGATCCCCGGTCTCGCAAACCAATTATATTCAATAACAGCGTTCACGGCGCGGTTATGCAGATTTTGCTTTTTGCAATCATGAATATAATTGAATCTCATCACCAAGCCGCCACCATAAATGTAGACACTGTGGTCAGAGTTGTCGTGGAGGTGATTATTTTCGATAGTGAAGAGATCGGCCGCTCCTGTAATCCCCTGGGTTCCGTTTCGAAATTCGCAACCACGAATCGTAAGTGAAGGTCCGTTGACGGCCCGAACTCCAGCGCCATTGGGCCAATTCTGAAAAACGATTCCAGTAATTTCATATGGCGAAGTTCCAGCAACTTGCCAGCAATCTCGTGTCGCAACAGCAGCACCATCCCAAATCGGAGGATTGGAATAATCTTGAGCGTGAATTTTCACGACCGCTGTGCCACTGGCATTCGCCTGCAAATAAATCGTGCCTTTTGCAAAGTAAGTCCCGGGAGCAAGGGCCACATCATCGCCGGCATTTGCTCCGGTGAGCTTGCTCGAGATAGTGGACCAAGAGTCTGTAGGAGAAACAACGATGTTCGTAGCATTTGAAGCTGACGGGAAATGAACCATTGCCAATAGGAAAAGTATGTGCAGCTGCCAGAAGTTGAATGGATATCTCATATAGATCCCTCCAATTACTCACGCTCCTACCCCTTTCACTTGCAATTTTCGAGCCAGGGCAAACGTATCAGAAGACTCCTAATGCCTTGAAATGTGGGTCAATTTTGGAGCTTTTCCATATTGATTATCTGCGTCCAGGCAGAGCTGCCTGAAAGCTTACAAAATTGGGCACCTTTATCTGGGCCAAAAGAAAATCTCAGACGATTAGCATTCCATCTCCGTACGAAAAGAGCCGATACTTCTCGGCAACCGCTTGCTGATAAATGGAACGCCATCGATGCTCGAGTCGGGTAGAGCAATATCCGTCTTTCGCTTCCAGAAAAGTAGCGATCAAAATCAGGAGGCTGCTTTCTGGCCAATGAAAATTGGTGATGAGCGAGTCGACGATCCCAAACTGAAATGGTGGTTTCACAAACAGATTTGTTCTGAACTGCTGACTAGGAAGGCCTTCCTGCTCGCGTCTGTGAGCCGCCTCCACTGCTCGAAGTACTGTCGTGCCAACAGCCACCATGCGATGACCCTTTCGTTTCGCATCCAGAATTTCGAGCCATGTTTTTGAATCAATTTCAACTGCTTCCTCATGGAGCACACATTCATCGAGCTCTTCGTGCAACGGAAGCGGCGCGAAAGTTCCGAGTCCCACGCAAAGATTGATTCTTAGAACGCGAACTCCGCGGGCCTCAAGGCTCTCCATCAGAGCCTCATCGAAATGCAAGGATGCCGTGGGAGAGGCGACGGAAAACGACTCCATTCTGTCCTTTTCTTTCGAAGCAGCTCTGTCAAGTTTTGCAAAAACAGTTTGATAATCCTCAGTATCACACTGAGTCTCAGCGGGGAGCCCTCTCTCCAATCGCTCACTCCTTATATAAGGTGGAACGGGAATACGTCCAAACTGCTTAAGATAGCTTCGAAAAGCGCTCGCCTCAATTTCAAGCTCGGCCTCTTTTTCATTTCTCGCCAAGACTTTGACCCATTCTCCGTTGCCAAAGAGTTCGATCAATTCACCTTCATCGGCTCGCCCTTTTAGCCAGACCTGCACACCTCGCTCTGTGGTGGCCTGTAGATATAAACCTTCGAGTGTGCCTCCGGTTTTTCTTTTGGCTAGAAAACGGGCAGGAAGAATCGTGGACTCATTGACGATGAGCACATCGCCAGATTGCAAAAATCCGGGCAGGCGGGAAAAGTTGGAATGTTGCACCGACGCCTGGCTTCGGTCACAAACAAGAAGTCGAGCCTCAGAACGCGTGCGAAGTGCTTCGACGGCAATCAATTCTTTTGGAAATTCAAAATGAAAATCAGCGGCTTTCACGAAGTTCAAACTTCTGGAACAGAAGAACGGACAGAAGAACGAGAAGAGGCTCGGATCATTTTTTGGCGAGCTTCCTGAAGCAATTTCCAAACTTCGCGCTTTTTGTTGGGCTCATCGAGCATCTCTCGCGGATGCACCACGCTCAAGATGAGAGTTCCGCCAATGTGAGCCCACACGTTTGGCTCTGACCTCTCGGGAAGTTTGCCCTGAAATTTGCCCAGAAACCTACCCAGAAAGACGGCCAGATCGGGCGTCATTTTTTTCACGCCTTCTATCCAAGAAGAGCTCGGTATCGCAAAAACTCCCCACTCACCTGCTGGCATCTTGAGAGCTTCTCCCATTTTTTGGGCGAGTTCCATTTCCTCGGAGGTTGTCAAATCACTCGTAGGCTCGAAAAAGAATGCCAGTTTCAATCGAGGTGCCTCTTTTAGAATTCGAAGCGGAGCTCTTTCGGCCTCCCGCTTTAGCGCTCTCAAAAGTACGTCTGTTTGAATCATGGTTTTTTAACCTATACCAAAAGCCCTCGTCGGAACAAAGAATGGAGCCCAATAATCCGACTTCATCTCTTGAATGCCGACCAACAAAGCTTGACCACCTTTAGGGCCGCTCCTAACCTTGATCGCCATGCTTAAAAAGCCGTTTTTGTTCACTCCTGGACCGACTCCCGTGCCCGAGAAAGTGTTGGCATCCCTTTCTCGCCCTCTCATGAACCATCGATCGCAAGAATTCAAAGATTTGCTTTCAGAAGTTCAAAAGCAGCTTAAGCAAATCTTTCAATGCAAAAATAATGTGATGATTCTCACCTGCTCCGGAACCGGCGCGATGGAAGCCACGCTTTGTTCCTTGCTTAAAAAAAAAGAACGAGTTCTCACAGTCAACGGCGGAAAGTTCGGCGAGCGATTCGGTAAAATTTCCAAAGCCTTGGAACTTCAAACCGACATTTTAGATGTCAAATGGGGTCAGGCGGTCACCATCAAGCAAATCGAAGCGAAGTTATCCGCGGAGCACGGAGCTCTTTGCTTGCAGGCAAGCGAAACATCCACGGGAACCTATCACCCTATCCAAGAAATTTCTAACTGGCTGCAGTCCAAATTTCCGAATTGTCTTTTGATTGTGGATGGTATCACCGCCGTAGGAGCGATGGACATTCCGGTCGACGGTTGGAAGATCGACGCCATGATCAGTGGCTCACAAAAAGCTTTCATGCTTCCTCCGGGTTTGGCCTTTGTGGCGTTAAGTGACAAAGCGCTTGAACGAATGCAGAAGAGCGATCTTCCGAAGTTCTATTTTGACCTGAAGCGTGAATATGCATCGACAAAGGATCATCAGACAGCCTTCACGCCGAGCATTTCTTTGGTCATCGGTCTGCATCAGTCTCTTTCCCTATTGCTCGAAGAAGGCTTAAGCCAAGTTTATGAACGACACACTCGGCTGGCAAGCGCGACCCGGGCGAGTCTCCATGCGCTGGGCCTAACGCTTGCATCTGAATCTCCGTCCGTCACCTGTACGGCTGCGTGGCTTCCCGAAAAAATTGACGGCAAAGCTTTTTTAAAAAAAATTAAAATGAACTACGGGTTTACCATTGCCGGCGGACAAGATCAGTGGGAGGGTCGCGTGATTCGGCTTTCGCATCTGGGTTATTACACGGCGTTTGATCTGCTGAGCGCCATCACGGCGCTGGGAAGACAGCTCGAAAAAGAAGACTTTCCTGCAAAAACTATCGAAGCTCTTCGAGTTTTTATCGAGACTTACGAACTATGAGCCGGAAGATTCGCATACTTTTCGCGGACGGGCTCGACGAACGAGCGGCGCGTGAGCTCGAAGAGCGCCGTGAAATTTTCGACTTCAAAATTTGTCACAAAATTTCACGTGCCGAGTTGCTTTTACGAATCCATGAATTCGATGCCCTGGCGGTACGATCCTCCACGATCGTCGATCGAGAAATTCTCGAGAAAGCCATACGACTCCAAATCGTCGTTCGCGGGGGGAGCGGCCTCGACAATATCGATTTGAAATCGGCGGCCGAAAGAGGAATTACGGTTCTGAATACGCCTGATGAAGGTTCCGACACTACAGCCGAGCATACGATTGGACTTCTCATTGCGGCGGCAAGGCGGATCCCCCAAGGAAATGAGTCGCTCAAGCAAGGACAATGGGATCGGAGTCTTCTCGGCACTGAGCTCGCGGGAAAGACCCTTGGCATTTTGGGTTTAGGTCGAATCGGCCGAAGAGTGGCGAAGCGTTTACAAGCTTTTGAGATGAAGGTGGTCGCCTATGATCCTTATATTGATAAGGCCATCGCCGAAGAACGTGGGGTTGAACTCATAAAAGAATGGGAAGTATTTTTAAAGGCCTTTGATGTTCTGAGTCTTCATCTTCCTTATGATACGCAGACTCACCATATGATCGACGAAAGAGCTCTTTCGAAAATGAGGCCCGGCGTTCTCATCGTCAATTGTGCCCGCGGTGGAATCATTTCCGAAAAGGCGATTCTGCAATCGTTAAACGAGGGGCATGTTTTGACATTCGCTACGGATGTTTTCGAATCCGAACCCCCGAAGTCTCAGGTAGCAACAGAACTTCTCAGTCACCCGCGCGTTGTGGCCACTCCGCACTTAGGGGCGCGCACGGTAGAAGCTCAGCGAAAAATCGGCGCGGCGACGGTAGAACTCCTCATAAATTTTTTTGAAAGCAAAGATAGAGATCGAGAAAGCGAAGAAGCTGAAGCATCGAAAGTGGCGAATGAATAATGAAGTCTAATAAAAAAAATATCGTTTTGGTTGGAATTCAATGGGGAGACGAAGGCAAAGCTAAAATTATCGATCACCTCGCTGAGGGCGCTGATGTCGTTGTGCGTTTTCAGGGTGGAAATAATGCTGGTCATACGATCGTAGTCGGAAACGAAAAGACGGTGCTTCATCTGATTCCATCTGGAATTCTACACAAGAACACCACCAACGTGATCGGAAATGGCGTCGTCTTCGATATGGCCGTCTTCTTAGAAGAAAAACGAAGACTGCAATCGAAAGGTGTCGATGTAAGCGCAAATCGTTTGAAGGTCTCAGAGATCTGCCATGTGATTTTTCCATTCCATCAACTCCTGGATCGCGCGAGGGAGACCGCCAAAACAAAAATCGGCACGACAGGCCGAGGCATCGGCCCGGCTTACGGAGATAAAGCGATGCGCTTGGGCCTCAGACTTGGAAGTTTTCGTGATCCTCAATGGGCTCGAGAACGGTGTGAACTTGCCTATCAAGATAAGGCACTCGCGCTCAAAGAAATGGGGCAGACGCAAATTCCACCCTTTGACGAAGTTTTTACGAGCGCCGTTCAAGCGTTTCGCGAAGTTGAACCGCATTTGATTGACTCGTCGAGATATCTGATCGAGCAGTCAAAACTTGGTAAGCAAATTCTCTTTGAAGGTGCTCAAGGGACTCTGCTCGATATCGACTATGGTACCTATCCCTATGTCACAAGCTCCAATACCACTGCAGGCTTCGCTGCCTGCGGAAGTGGACTCGGTCCCGCCAAATTAGATTTTGTTCTCGGGCTCACGAAAGCCTACACAACTCGCGTAGGTTCCGGCCCTTTTCCCACGGAATGTCTCGTCGCGGGCGAAGATCTCGATGCCGGAAAATATATGGCCCAAAAGGGAAACGAATTCGGCTCAACCACAGGACGACCCCGTCGCTGCGGTTGGCTTGACCTCGTGGCGCTCAAAAGAGCGATCGCACTCAATTCCGTGCATGGCTTGGCTCTTTCAAAACTCGATGTGCTCTCCGGCCTTCCGAAAGTTCGAGTAGCGACTCATTATGAAATTTCCGGAAAACGCACTCAGGATTTCCCGAATTTTTGGATCGAAGACGTAAAGCCTCTCTACGAAGATCTCCCTGGCTGGGAACCCTTTCCAGGAACCTGTAAGGAATCGGACCTTCCGAAGTCGTCCCTCCATTTTCTCAAGAGAATCGAGGACTACACCGGCGTGCCCATTGTGATGATTTCCACCGGACAGAAACGAGAGGAGATGATCATCCGCGACCCTCAGTTCAAGATTTAACGGGCGACTGACCCGCCGAAAAATTTTTGCGAAAATAATTCTGTGCGCAAATTTTTCACGACATTTGTTTTCTTTGCGCGACACTCCGCGTCAGACATCAGTGACTGTTATTTTTGACCTACATGGTCAGGCACGATCAGGTTTCGATCGGCTTCTCCTCCTCTGGAGAGCACGAAACCAATGTTTGTTCGCAGTCGTTTTGAGCACGGATGTTCACGGCGGATGCAATAACAACTTTATGAAGTCAACTGAAAGGAACACCGCATGAGCGTAGCAATCAGCAGTGTCAGTGCCTTAAATCCGTCGTCCTTATCAAACGCCTCTTTGAATGCGAAAGCTCGCATCGACCGAATCTTTGCGAAACTCGACACAAACAAAGATGGCTATATCAACAAAAGTGAATTCCAAGATTTTGCGAAAACAGTCGGTGTGGACGCTCAAGGGGCGAGCGCCGTCTTTGACAGTATCGATACGAATGGAGATGGAAAAATCTCGAAAGATGAAGTCCAGTCATTTCTTACAAAATTCGAAGCAAGCCTCAGGGGCCAACAGCAAAATAAACCCGGTGATTCGAATAACAATCCGGCGCAAAACGTCTCCGATATTAACGCCAGCTTGACAGCCCAAATTTCGGATAAAATTAGCATTAATTATTCTCAGTATTCTGGAAAATCTGGAAAAAATTATTCTGCGTCATCGACAAATGGAGACTACTCTTCGCAACAGCCGAGTCAGAGCTTCAACCTCAATGAAGATTTGAAGGCTAGCATTTCAGGGGAAATTGATGGCCAGCAGTTCAATCTAGACGCTTCTTTATCGATCCAAGAAAGAATCAATGTCTATGCTTGAAAAAAGTCATAAATAAAAGGGGGCTCCTCGCTTCGAGCGTCGGCCTTATAGACGCGCTTGCTCGAGAGCGAGGGCCTTGCGCCCCGAATTTTTTCGTGTTTCCGTGCGGTAAAACTCCTTCAAAATCAAAATTTTTTACTTGTGGGAACTTGCGGTCGCAGCTAAAGATTGCGTAGTTTTTTTAAACCCGCGTAATTCTTACGCTTCTCAAATCACGACCTTTGGCCTTGTTCTTGCAGAAAGGTGAAAGTAGAGAACCCTTCGAGAACGGGTGATCGGTGGTGTTACAGAATTATAGATGAAGATTGAATTGAATGGAGTGAATGTATGCAATTTCCCTATACGACAAAAATAATGATGAATACGCGAAACTGGGTCCTTCCAATCGTGCTGATAGGATTTGGGCTGATTTCCACGAAAGCATTTGCGCGCTTCGATTCGAGCGAAAGCTCTGCTTCGGTATTGGCGAAACAAAGCGATTCCGACCAATCGGACGACAAAGCGGCCCTTCTTAAAGCCCTCGAAGAAAATGGATGCCTGGACGGGGCCTGCGCACTCAATCTCGTTCGAACTGAGGACTCCGCAGTCCGAGCAGGGCTCGAAAAACTCAAAGAAGCTCATGACAAAGTTCAAAATTTTCAACTTTTGACTGATGCGCAGAGAGAAGCTCAGGAGGCCTTAAGGGAATTTGGAAGCGTCAACGCCATCCGCAAGGATATGCGAAAGCAGATGCAACTCATTCGAGAAAATTTCATCGATCAAATGGTCGACTCCGGCCAAGCTTACGTTTTGGCCCAAAATGGAATCCCTCAAACGGGCCACACTCAATATCCAGATGACGGCGTTTCACAACTCAGCAAAGCCGAGCAGGAGCTGGCGCGAGATGCGAAAGTGTTACTGTTGTTGAACTCGACGCAAAAGCCGTGGCGTCGAGGAGTTGATTCTTTTTCAGCCCAAAAGGGACTCATGGAGAAGACCACCCACGAAATCTGGGCGGTCGCTGAAAATTTTCCATCCCGAGTCTTGGAACGCGACTATGATCAAAAAGAAGCCATGCACGGAAAGATCGGAATCCGAGGCGCAGATTTTGGGCACATCTTTCTTCCAACTGGACATACGGATGAAGATACTAAAAACCAAGCTCGATTTGACCTCGCCGAATTGAAGGCTCTTGAAAAACCTGTTGCGAAGCCAACAGCGATCGAAGAAAAAATGGCAGAAGATTACGAGCGAATGCTGGCGTCAGCGAAGAAAGCTGCTGAAGAAGCGGCGGCAGCAAAAAAACCCCAAGAAGTAAAAAAGGAAGAGCCGATTCATGGGGAGATAAGGTTGATTCCGCTTCAAAGATTTGATCCCAAGCTTTTGGAACAACTTCGCCGTGAAACCTGGGAGATGGACATGATCCAAAATCAACTTCGAAATCGAGCTTCTTTTACAATCAAAGAATCAGTGAGCGAAGAATTTATTTCCAATCCGTATGCAGAAATGTCGCTCACCAATAGCGTCTTAAAAAACAGGCGAACGCTCACGGCGCAGCGCCTCTTCAAATCGGCGCAAAAATCGTTGGCAGAGACTTTTGATAACATCCTTCATCCAAAGACTGCGACCACCAACCAACAGCAGCACCAAAACGGAGCGAATTTTAATGATGAGGAAATTGGACAGATCTTACCATCACCCGCTGCATCGAAAACTAGGCCATCGACGGACGAATATAGGGATAGCAACTACTGAGCTGAATGAGTGAGCCAACCAACAAATCGGGCGGCTGCGAGACACCGCCGCCCATTCATTGGCTTAGCGAGCGCGGACTATTATTTCTTTTCCGCTTCTTTCTTTTCTTCAGGCTTGGCCGCTTCTTTTGCAGCAGCTCCGGCACTTCCGCCTTGAGCTTTCTCTTTTAAGAGTGAGTCGATCACTTCTTTGAAGCGTTCGATCGGTTGCGCTCCGACGAGAAGAACGCCATTAATGAAAAAACTTGGAGTTCCACTGGCCCCGTTGGCCCGAGCGAAAGCGGAATCCGTATCGATAGTCTTTTGTGTGGCCGCATCTTTTTCATCCTTCTCGAATTTGGCGACATTCAATTTCAACTGCTTAGCCCATTTCTTGAAATTCGCATCGGTCAACTCTTGTTGGTTATTGAAAAGCAGATCATGCATTTCCCAGAACTTGCCTTGTTTATTGGCTGCAGAAGCCGCTTTGGCTGCGGGCAACGCTTGGGGATGAAATGGAAGAGGATTGTGTCGAAATGCCAAACGGACCTTACCTTGGTATTCCTTCATAATCTCCTCGACTGTCGGAAGCACTCTCTTACAAAACGGGCATTGGAAGTCCGAAAATTCGACGATCGTCACAGTAGCATCCGATGGCCCTCTGGAGGGTGCGCCATCGGTAGTTACGGCTACCCGATGCTTCATCCGCTCTTCCATGGAGGGTTCCTCTTGCTTACGAGCTTCTTCGCGCTTCTTTTGCACGATCTTATCGATCGCCTGCTCTACCTTTTCGACGCCTTTGCGTTCGAAATAACTGTCGATGTATTTGTCCATGGCATTTTGGCAACCTGAAAGGGTAATGGCCAAGGCCACTGAGCCAAAAACAATTTTAAAGTTAGAAAAAGAAAACCAAGGTCGATTCATAAATTGCACCACTGCCTCCTGTGTTCGTTAAAAAAGCGTTTGAATACGCACCATTAGCATACGGGACATCTTTGGCAGCGCACAAGCTGGAATTCAAAGGTTTTGCCCAGCTACGGGGTGGCCCGACGCGACGAGCGACAATCTAAACATTGCGCAGCAACAAAGAAGTCGGACGAAATTTGGGGATCCTCCCACGATGAGGTTGCAGAAGTTGCCAATTTATAGCAAAGAAGAGATCGATCCGTTCAATAAGCGATCTCAAATAGGCGATCTTTGGCACGATCTTCGCTTCTTGAATAAATCAACTTTGGTGATGAGAAAGCATTCAATACTCCTGCTTAAGAGTAGTTTTGCTGCGCTGGTTCTTGCCCTAGCGCCAAGCTGGAGTTTTGCCTTCATCAGAACGCCTATTTGCAGCACGACTATCCAATTAGTTGAACAGCAAGAACATTGGTCAAGGTTCGTAAAGATTTCTGAATCAGAGTTTGGAGTCCTTCTCAAAAACGGGCACGTGATTCCCTATCAATTTCCGGATGTTTCCGTTCCTCGAACTGAACTTTATAAAACGCAGAACAGCTATTGGCGATTTTGGATCGCTTACCATCTGCTTGGCTTCTATGAGCGGCGGTATGTGGATTCCAATATGAGATTCTATTATCTTTCACCCAAAGAACGTGAAGCTTATCGGCTACGTTTCGACAATGGCCGGATTTTTAGGGCAGCCGATGGGCGACCCTTTGATGTGAAACGCCGCGTGGAAGTCGTCATGGATCAGCACGGAAATTGGTTTGCTGGCGATCGAAATACAAAGCATTTGGCTTTGGCCTTAGGAAGATCCATTGCGTTCGGCGGCCTTCTCTATGCGCGAGAAGGATATTTTAGATATCTTACGCGAGATTCGGGGAGTTACCGTCCACTTCCGTTTCATCTCCTTCAGGGACTTGAAGACCTTCAGCGAAAAAAAGTTTTTGACCCACAAAAACACTATCAAAACGTAAGTTTCGATTTGACGGAAGACTCGAAAATTTGGTGGAAGAGATGACACGAGTGCAGAAAAGCAAATTTGCGGCATTCACCGCCAATTATCGTCATCAGTTCCAGGAGACTCCATGCAATTCGCCCTCAAGCCAACTTCTTAACTGAGGGTGATTTTTCAACTTGGGATCGCTCCCGACGATCTCGAAAGCATCTTTTCTAGCAATTTGAAGTAATTCAAAATCGCGCGGCAGCCTTCCCAACTGGAAGTAAGGCACTCCAGATTGCTTAGTTCCTAAGAACTCGCCAGGTCCTCGCATCTCCAGATCGACTTCCGCGAGTTTAAATCCGTCGGCCAGTGTTTCCATAGTCCGAAGGCGTTTGACGATTTCGGGAGTCCCTAAATGAGACGCCATCAAAAAACAAAAACTCTGCTCACTTCCACGTCCGATCCGTCCCCTCAGTTGGTGGAGTTGACTCAATCCAAATCGCTCAGCGTGCTCCACAACCATGACGGTTGCATTTGGAATGTCGACTCCCACTTCGACGACAGTCGTCGAGACAAGAACATCCACTTTGCCATTTTTAAAATCCTGCAAAGTAGCGCGTTTCTCTTCCGACGGAATTTTGCCATGCAGAAAACTCACTTTAAATTCTGAGTAGGCCGATTGGATTTCTGGAAGCATCGATTGAATGCTTTTGAGCGGAAGTTTTTCGCTTTCTTCGATCAATGGAAAAACAATATAGGCTTGCCTTCCTTTTTGGAGTTCCCCACGAATTTCTCGAATCAACGCCGGACGCTGTTTCTCCGTGAAGACCTTAGTCGCGACGGGCTTTCGTCCCGGAGGCAGCTCATCAATCACCGAAAAATCGAGATCTCCGTAGAGAGTGAGGGACAGCGTTCGTGGAATCGGTGTCGCGGTCATCACGAGCACATGCGGATGACTGCCTTTTTGAATCAGCCTTGCGCGCTGTCGAACGCCAAAGCGATGTTGCTCGTCTACGATGACCATACCCAAACGTGAGAATTCAACTCGATCTTCGAAGAGCGAATGCGTTCCGAAGATGATGGTTGGCTCGGGCTGTTTGAGTTGTTCCAATACTTCTTTCTGTTCTTTGGTGCTGGAAGATCCGGTGAGGCAAATAATCCGTACGGGGATTCCTTCAAACCATTTTTTGAAATTTTCGAAGTGCTGAAGTACGAGGAGTTCGGTAGGTGCCATAATCGCCACTTGATAGGACGCCTCGAGCGCCACAAGGGCGGCTGCCGCTGCGACAACTGTTTTGCCACTTCCCACATCGCCCTGGATAAGACGATGAGTCATTCGACCAGATTCCAGGTCTTCCAAAATTTCATGCAACACTTTTTTTTGAGCCGCTGTGAAACGAAAAGGAAGATTTTTTCCGAAGACCTCCCAAAATTTGATCGGCTTCGGCAAGACCGGAGCTTTGGCTTCTACATAATCTTGACGGCGGATCGCCAGGCTGAGAGAAATTCGAAAAAATTCCTCGTAAATAAGCCTTTGTTGCGCAGGCGTCTTAGATTCTAGAAGTTCGTCAAAAGAAGTCTCACTCGTAGGCTGATGCAAAAACTGGACAGCCTTGGATTTGTTTGGCCAAGCATATCTCTGCAAAATGGAATCGGGCAACAGATCCTGAAAGCGATGCGAATATTGATCGAGAGCTTTGCGAGCGATTCGACGAATGGTTTTTTGATAGAGGCCTTCTGTTTCAGAATAAATCGGCACGAGTCCGCGCAAATCGGAGATGGAAGTTGGCTCTTTGCCCAGAATCTCGATCTCAGGATGCACAATCTGCAGCTCGCCTCGGTAGAAGGTCACCTCCCCTGTCGCCATCAGATACACGCCTTGGCCGAGAGATTTTTGAAGATAAGCCGCCGATGCAAACCATGTGAGCTTCAGCCAAGCCGCGGATTCATCTGTTAAAATGACTTCAAAAGCTCGCCGCCGCGAGCGCGAAAAGAAAACAGGATGGGATCGATGCACTTGCCCCATCACAGTGACTTTCTCTCCGGCTTTGACTTCGTTGAGTTGATGAATTTTTCTCCGGTCCTCATACGCACGCGGAAAAAAATAAAGCAGATCCTGGACCGTCTCCAAATCTTTGCGCGCAAGAACCTGGGCGAGTTTAGGCCCCACTCCTTTCAAAAACTGAAGGGGCTTTTGGAGCTCATCCTTGTCTGATTCTACTCGTCGCGACAAGCGTCAAAGGTACTCCACGCGCTGAATACCAAATTCTCTTCGGCCTTGAGGAGTTTGAACGATTACTTCATCTCCTTCTTCTCTGCCGATCAAGGATTTTCCGATAGGCGATTCGATACTGATCGTCTTATGTTTCAAATCCGCTTCATAGGAACTCACTAATTTATAGGTAACTTGTTCGTCAGTCTCGAGATCCGCGAGCGTGACCGTCGCTCCAAACATCACCTTCGGACCCGAAAGCGTCTTAGGATCGATGACTTCGCTACGAGCAAGGCGGTCCTCGGCGGCCATCAATCGAGCATTGAGTAAGCCCTGCTCGTTCTTGGCGGCGTCATAATCCGCATTTTCAGATAAGTCACCGTGTGCGCGGGCTTCTTCGATCGCCTTGATGTTCCGCGGACGATCCACGCTCTTAATTTGTTCAATCTCCCTAAGCAGCCTTTGATAGCCTGCCGGAGTAATAGGTTCACGATCCATAATTGCCGCAAATCTACCCGTTTGCGCAGGCTTTTTGAATTGTTTTTAATACGAAGCCCGCCGAGCGCACCCCGGCGGGCAAAAGGAAAACGACCGAAAACTTATTTACCAGCTGAAACATCTTGTACTGTAGTGTTGGGATAGCAGCTGTAAATCTGCGAGGTCGACCTGACCATCGATATTTAAATCGCCAACGGTGTAATCTGTATAACGGAAAGGATTTGGGTTTTTGTAATTTTGACTGAGTTTCACGAGATCAATGAAGTTCACAATACCATCCCCATCAACATCGCCCGGGCAATTGGCTGCGTTTATCGAACCTGAATACGACAGGATCGTTGCCAAGATAATCGTGATTTTATTGCCCGCTTTGTCGTAAATATCAGTTGTTATGTACTGGTGTGTGAGGTTAATAAAAACAACTAGTTCTTGGCTAGCTCCATAATTCACCCCCACTTGGCAAAAGAGTGCAACGTCAATGGCGGAATTCCCGTCTTGGAGGAGCCAGTATTCTGCACCGATCGTAGACAATTCGTAGTGTGGTCTCGGGCGGCAGTTCGAAATTTGATAGAAATTTCCGTTACGATCGGGCAAACCCAGGGTGATATTATGAATATGCAGAGTGCTAGTATCGTCAGCGTTCATATAGAGATCTGGTTCGGGATTTACTTGTGACGCACTTCTCTCTGGTATTCCCAAAAACGAAAACTGGACCGTATTGTTAGTAAACGCAATAGAGTTGCTAGCTACCTGCTGCGATATAGTAACTTGACTCATGTTCACTTGGACATCTTCGGGAAGTTTGCCAGACCATGCATAATTTGTCAGCGCTAACGCTGCCACATAAATAAAACTTGTCATAGATCAACCCTCCAATAACTGTTTCCGACGGGCGCTCTATTTGCTTCTCCGTCATGGCTACAACCTAATGCAAAATCTTTGCCAAGAACTGCTATGCATTCTACCTATTGATTTCAGTGGCTTAGCCTTCGGGCGTTTTTGCGCTACGCAAATGAATCACAAAATTTGCAACAATTTTTGCCCCAAAATGGGATGCGCCCAATCATCAGAGAAAAAATGGAATTTTTAAGTTCCATTTTTCTCTCGTGGGCTCAAAAAGCGGAATGCTATCCCTGAGCCACGGCACGATGAACGAGCGCATGATGAGATCTGCAAAGTGTCGTAAGATTTTTCAGGTCATGCCTTCCGCCGAAACTCCATGATTGAATATGGTGAATGTCAATGAAGTATGGACTGTCGCATCGACGTCCTTCCGTCGAAGTAAAGGTGCATTTTCCTCGATCACGGCGATGAACGTGATGGATGGTTGAGGCTGGAATGGAGCGTTTGATTTGCTTCTTGAAAGGTTCAACCTCTGCAACTGTGCCCGGGCGGAGCTCTCGATCTACATGTGCTTTTTCTTCCTGACGTTTTGCTTTTTCTACAGGATCTCTTTTCTCGAGAAAAGTCTCGACTGCCTCTTCTAAAGCTTCTTCCAAAGAGACATTCTTTCGTTTTTGATTGGAAACCAAGGTTTGAACTCGTCGCAATTTCTGTAGTAAGTCCTCCGAAATTCCAAGTTTCAAGCTTAAGCGACTCTCACTCACTGCACGCACGCTCTCAAATACCTCGGTCGGTTTCTCTTTGACGACTTCGCGCTCGAGATCGCGTTTGGAAAGTGTACTCGCTTTTTCAATCCATTCCTTTTGGTTTTGAGGAGTAAGAACGGGGACGATACGACTTGCTTTGGACACAGTGATACTGCCTTTACAAATCTCAGCTTTCAAGGCCGGAATGGTTCGAGACTTTCTTGCAACACTCATAAAGGCATAGGCCTGGGCTTCCGAGAGCCGGAGTGCTTCGACAGCGTATTGAAACAAACTTGAATATCCGAAAGGCAGATACGCCTTCGTTTCGTCAATTCGCTGGAGTACATCAAGCAGCTCGGCTTCGAGACGACGATAATCTTTGGCGAGTTGAAGAGCTTGAGAATGAAGCTTTTGGAAATCTTCCATTATGAATTTCTCCTTTTCTGAAAAAACTTTATCACATGAATTTTGACGGGTGTCTTGGCCGCTATACTTGAACGGCCAGGACGTTTTCGATGCTGATCTCCAACGAAAAAATAAAACGAGATGTGGGGCAAATACGTGTCGCTAGAAGCAACATGAATGGGGGCCGCCATTCAAATTTATTTTCAAGAAAAAAGCAGTTCAAACCGAGTCAAGAAAAATAAAAATATTCTCAGATTTCCAGGATCTGGAAATTTTTTCGGCGCGAGCTATCGCTCGTAAGAGCCTGCACGGCCCAGAATCCTAATCCCCGATCCGTTTCTTCTTTTTCGCAAGTGCGGGAATTTCTTTGGAACGTCGTGGAAATAAAACCGAAGAACTTCGGCCTGCTGTTTTTAGATCTTGGAGAGCGCGAACCTTCATCTCGCCTTTCATCCACCGCGGGAGCGAATTCACTGCAGCCCGCGCGGCCGTCAAAGTTGTAAAATACGCTATTCCAGTTTGTAAAGCCGATCTGCGAATGGAATATGAATCCGATATCGCGCTGGCTCCATCGGTCGTATTGATCAGCATATCGATTTGCCCATTGATGATGGCATCGACGATATGCGGCTGACCTTCTTTGACTTTGTTGATCCCCGAAGCCACGATTCCGTTGCCTCTGAGAAAGCGAGTGGTGCCGTGTGTGGCGACGATTCGATATCCAAGCGTCTTCAATTTTGAACAGATTTCCAACACCTTCGGCTTATCCGAATCGCGAACACTTACAAAAACCGTTCCGGTCTTCGGCAAACGATTGCCGGCAGCAAGCAGGCCTTTCACGAAGGCCTCGCTAAAGTCTTCGCCGATCCCCATGACTTCTCCTGTGGATTTCATCTCAGGGCCGAGAAGAACATCCACTCCTGGGAACTTGAGAAATGGAAACACCACTTCTTTCACGCTGTAGTGTTGAAAGGCCTTAGGATGCAAAGGAGGTGAAACCACTTGTTGAGTGCGAAAATTTCTTCCGAGCATGGCGTAAATCGCAGGGCGCACCCAATCCGCTCCGGTCGCTTTACAAACAAAAGGAAGCGTTCGACTCGCGCGCGGATTTACTTCTAATACAAATAGCTCTCCATTTTTTCCGATGGCCATTTGGATATTCAGAAATCCAGAAAGCTGGAGCTCCTTTCCGAGCTGCTCCGCCTGGCGTTTGATCTTCTCAATCATCTCGTCAGAGAGACTCAGCGATGGCAGGCTACACGAGCTATCTCCCGAATGAATGCCCGCCTCTTCGATATGCTCCATAATGGCGAGAACGATCACCTGTTCGCCGTCGCCGATGCAATCGATATCGATTTCGATTGCGTCCTCCAGAAAGCGATCGACGAGCAAAGGAAATTCAATATCCGATGCGCTCTTCAAATTTGGAAATATCCGATCAAAATCCTGGGGTGCACGCACGATATGCATCGATCGACCTCCGAGCACATAGCTCGGCCGAACTAAAACAGGGTAACCCAGCTGGCTCGCCGCTTTTGGAAGCGCTGAAATCGTTCGGACACTCAACGATCGAGGCCTTCGCAATTTCAATTTACTCAACAACCGATCAAATTTTGCACGATCTTCCGCTCGATCAATCTGCTCTGAGGTCGTGCCGAGCAGTGGGTGTGATTTCAAAAACTGAGAGAGTCGGAGAGCGGTTTGTCCGCCGGTTTGACACAAAATTCCAGCGATCGGGCCTCGTTTTTTTTCTTCAAAAAGAACTCTTTCTACGCTTTCTAAATGAAGAGGTTCAAAATAAAGACGATCCGAGATGTCGTAATCGGTCGAAACTGTTTCAGGATTGCAGTTCACCATCACGGCATCGAATCCATATTCCTTCACCGCCTGTGCCGCTTTCACACAGCAATAATCAAATTCAACGCCTTGGCCGATCCGATTGGGTCCGCTTCCCAAAATGATCACGGACGGCTTCGTTTTTGTGGAAGTCATCAACCTTGGTTTCGAAACTAAAGTTTCTAAATTCGTGGGTCCGTTCGCTTCATAACCAAAGTAATAATAAGGAGTCAGTGCCTCGAACTCCCCCGCGCATGTATCTACTTGATTGAGTTCAGAATGGATGTCGAGAGAGTGTCGTCTTTTCTTCACGGCACGCGAATTCACTTTCCAAACTTCCGCCAGAACTTCATCCGAAAAACCTTGCGATTTTGCAAGCCGCAGCGTCTGTGCAGTCACGCGCGCAAACGGAGTTTTTCTTAAATTCACTTCCGCGTCGATGATTTCTGAAAGCTGGTTCAAAAACCATCGGTCAATTTTGGAAGCCTCATGAATTTCCTCGACTGTCGCCTTTCGCCGGCGAAGCAGATCTGAAACCAACCACCATCGATCGAAGCGCGGGGCGCGCACACTCTCAATCGTGATCTCTTCGGAATTCCATGATTTCGGAAGCAAGAGACCTTTATTGCCAAGTTCCAAAGATTGAAAGGCCTTTTGGAAAGCTTCTTTAAATGAGCGTCCAAGCGACATCACTTCTCCGACCGACTTCATCTGTGTGCCGAGAATGGGTTCGGTCTGCTGAAATTTCTCAAACGCAAAGCGCGGCACCTTTACAACGACGTAATCGATGGCAGGCTCAAAACACGCAGGAGTTTTCTTGGTAATATCATTGGGGATCTCGTCTAATGTAAACCCGACGGCGACGAGAGCCGCGATCTTGGCGATCGGAAAACCAGTGGCTTTGCTGGCAAGCGCGGAAGATCTCGAGACTCGAGGGTTCATCTCAATCACGACATAGCGCGCGCTTTGTGGATCGAGCGCGAACTGAATATTACAACCTCCCGTCTCGACGCCCACGCCCTTCATAATTTTTTTGGAGGCTTCACGAAGGCGCTCGTACTCTTTATCTGTGAGAGTTTGAATCGGTGCGACCGTTATCGAATCGCCCGTATGGATACCCATCGGATCCAGATTCTCGATCCCGCAGACAATCACCATCTGATCTTTCTTGTCGCGCATCACTTCCAATTCAATTTCCTTCCAGCCGACAATGCATTCCTCGAGAAGCACTTCTGAAGTGGGCGATGCGCGAAGAGCGTCGGTAAGGCGATCACTCAATTCACCTCGGTTGTAGACGATTCCGCCGCCAGCTCCGCCAAGGGTAAACGAAGGCCGCAAGACCAATGGAAACCCAATATTCTCAGCGACACTCAAGCCTTCGGTCAAAGAGCGAACGAGCTCCGAGCGAAGTACCGGCAAATCTAAACGTTCCAGAAGCCTTTTAAACTTTTCACGATCTTCGGCGATTTGAATCGACGCAATTCGAGCGCCCAAAACTTCGACACCATAAGTATCGAGGACGCCCTGTTCATGAAGCTCAATCGCAAGATTGAGCGCCACTTGTCCCCCGAGCGTGGGCAAAATGGCATGAGGCCGTTCCTGGGATATGATTTTTTCCAAAACTTCGACCACCAGAGGTTCGATGTAGGTGCGATTCGAAAGCTCGGGATCTGTCATGATGGTTGCAGGATTGGAATTTACAAGAACGATTTCGTACCCACATTCGCGAAGAGCTCGCACCGCTTGAGTGCCCGAATAGTCAAATTCGCAAGCTTGTCCGATCTGGATAGGACCACTGCCTATGATGAGAATTTTTTTAATATCTGTCCGCTTAGGCATCTTCTCTCGCTAACCGTACCTTTTCGAAAGTTCTTGATACATCCAGTTATGCGCTCGACTCGAAGTGATCTGCGACTGAATACCGTGAGTTCGAACGACGGCCTCAAAAGCGGCCAACAAAAACTCCGTATGTCGCGTCCACAAAACCATGCGATGCACGCAAATTTTCTTTAATGTTTCATTTTCCGATGCGGGATGAATCCAGAGATGGGTGAAGAAATAAACTTCCTCATTTTGATTGTCCTCGTTAAACAAAAACAGTCGCGCCTGGAGAATATTTCCCAACTTGACTTGCCACAGCCTGGCTTCGGGAGCTTCAGAATCGTAGATCACCACTCGCTGACGGGAAAAAAGGAGGTCGTTTAATAATATTCGATCTTTCTCGATTTCCAGAACCTCAAAAAGTGACCAATGGTCAAAAAGGCTTCGATGGAGAACGAGTCGCTCCTCGGCATCACCTTGCTCCAAGGTCAAATAGGTCACCGCGGGACTTTTTAGAAAAACTTTTGTTCGGTAATTGAAAAGATACCATTCAATGAAAGACTGGCTGGCGGTCTCGTAAAGCTCTTCTTTCATCTCGTGAGCCCGACCGAGCTTTGAGAAAAATATTTCCTTCGCTTGTAAAATTTCTTTTTCCAAGACTCCCGTGGAAGCAAACTGGAGCAGCCGATCAAAAGCCCGGTGCCATAAGTTTTTTTGCTGCGGAAGATTCACCTCTAATTTCGCGTGCATCATCCTTGAAAACCCTGCTGAAAAGATTGAAATATCCAAGTCGAGTCCATGGGCCCTGGTGACGATTCTGGATGAAATTGAATCGCATAAATGGGTCGGCTTCGATGACGAAAACCTTCTAACGTTCCGTCGTTCAGGTTTCGATGGGTAACTAAAATGTCGGAGGGAATGGAGGAATCGGCCACTGCGAATCCATGATTGTGCGAGGTGATCTCCACTCGATCACTCAGTAGGTTTTTTACGGGGTGATTAGCACCATGATGTCCGAATTTAAGTTTGTAAGTTTGAAGTCCCAAAGCCAGACCCAAGATTTGATGACCCAAGCAAATTCCCAGTGTCGGATAATCCATTTTCAGTAACGTTCTAACTTCTTCAATGATTTCAGAATCAGCCGCAGGATCGCCGGGTCCATTGGAGAGCAAAATAGTTTCTGGTGCCAAACCTTTGATTTCGGAAGCTTTGGTTTTGGCAGGTACCACGATCACTTCCGAAAATCCTGCGTCGATCAGATATCGAAGGATTTGACGTTTCACTCCGAAATCCATGACGACACATCGCCGGAATCCTCCGGCGCTTTTCGAGCGCGCCACTGGACTTGGCATTAAATGTCGCGAAGCCTCGATCCAATGGTAAGAAAGTTTAGTCGAAACTTCCGAAGTGAGAGAAAGACCTTCCATCGAAAGTTGCTTTTCCAAATGCTTCGCAAGTGCTTTTCGATCGTCGGATTCGGACGAAATTACGCCCCAAAGATTTCCTTTTGAACGAAGATGTAAAATGAGCCGCCGGGTGTCTACTCCAGAGAGGCCAGGGCAGCGATTTTCTTTCAAAACGTCTTCGAGAGATTTGGATTTTCGCCAATGATAAGGGGAAAGCGATTGATCTCGCGCGACACAGCCCGCCGCCCATAAGCGAGAACTCTCAAAATCATCTTCATGAAATCCTTGGTTCCCAAGTTCAATACTACTGAAAATTAAGATCTGGCGATAATAGCTGGGATCGGTAAGTACCTCTTGGTAGCCGGAATGCGCGGTATTGAAAACGCACTCCCCGATACTCGTCGTAAGGCTGCCAAATCCCACGCCGGGCCAGTAGCTTCCGTCTTGAAGAAGTAAGGCCCCTCCCGAGATTTTTTTGACGGCAGTTTTGAGCTTAATACTCGACGTCTGCAAACCGTTGGCTCTTTTTTTAGTTTTTTTGCTAGCGACCATCGTATAATTTAGCCCCATTCCCCCAGTGTTCGATCACTCGACCACGTATTATCCAATCCTCAAATGGTGTATTCGAAGACTTGGAAGCTGACCACTGTAATTTCCTCTTTGAATCCGGATCAAAAATCAACAAATTCGCCCGGCCGCCCTCTCGGAAACCCAGTTCCTTTTCGTGTTGAAGAAGCTGAGAAGGTCGCCTGTGGAAGCAATGATAAAAAGTGGACCAGGGAATTTTTGCTCGAATTCGAAACTCGTTCATCAGTGGAAAGAAATTCTCCAACCCGGTCATCCCGTGGGCTGCAAGTTCGATAGGCAGGTCCTTCTCAAATTCTGAATGCGGAGCATGGTCGGTAGCAAAACAATCAATGAATCCCTCTAAAACCGCGCGGGTCAAAGCCGTGCGATCTTGGGCTTCGCGAATGGGCGGACATACTTTAAAGGCTCCAAGGCGATCCGGGGGAAAAAACTTTTCAGCGTCGTCAACCGTTAGAAGTGCGTGATGTGGAGTGAGTTCCGCCGAGACGTCGAGCCCTTTTCTTCGAGCCGTTCGTATGGAACTCACAGAGAGAGCCGACGAGATATGTGCCAGATGCACGGGGGCCTTCAGCTTAAGGGCTAGCTCTAGATCTCGCTTTACGAGCGAACTCTCTGCTTCCGATGGCGAACCTCTCACCCCCAGCCGCATAGAAGTTTCACTTAAATGCAAAACCGATCGATTTGAAATCTCCAAATCTTCCTCATGCAGCGACAAAATTTTTCTGCTTTTTTTTCCAGCAAGAAGTGCTCCCTTGAGAATTTCGACATTCCAAATGGGTTTACCATCATCCGAAAGACCTGCGATCGGAAGCTCGAGAAGAGTTTTCCAGTCAGTCGGTTCGCGACCCTCAAGGTTTTTCGTCACTGCAGCGAATGGAATAAAAGAAACACGACACCTCGCCGCTCTTTTTAAAAATTCCCCAATCCGCTTCACGCTGTCGAGCCTCGGGAAAGTGTTTGCCATGCAAACCGCCGTTGAAACTCCACCTTTGAGAGCGGCCGAATCCAAGTGCTCAAAAGTTTCTTTATGAACTTCGTCAAAGGAGCGGCTGTGAATATGCAGATCGATGCCCGTTGGACCAATAAAAAGATTTCCGAAATCCAAAATTTTTGCTCGTGCCGACGCTCCTTTTGGCATTCCAAAACTAAAATTGGAAAATCTTTTTCCCAGAATTTCTAGCATTCCCGGTTCGAAGGTCTTTTTTTGTTCATTCCAAAGATTTTTCGAAAAAAAACGCATTGCTTGAGGCATCGTCAGCGCCCCCTTGTCTTTCGAAAAGTCGTCGCCATCATTGATTCGAGCAAACAGCGCCGAACATAAAATCCATTTTTCACTTGCGTCTGAATGAGATTGCGCTCGCTTTCGTCTGCGGCAAGATCAAACGAAATGTCTTGACCCAAAATAACGGGGCCCGGATGCAGCAGCAGCGTCTTGGCGCCGAGATCCGAGGTCGAGAGGGGTGAATTTTCGTACTCACCTTCTCGCTCCTTTTGGACTCGAAGCGCCATCACAGCGTCCATCTCACGAAGTTTTTTTCTTCCTATCAAAGAAAGTTTAAATGCCTTGGCAAAGAGTTTCGTTGAAGGGTTCGAGTCATCAAAAAGAAAAATTTTATGACCGAGCGCTCGAAAAAGATGAATATTGGAACGAGCCACACGGCTTCGAGCGACATCGCCATAAAAGCAAATCGTCCAGCGTTTGCTCGGATTCTTTTCCCAAAGAGTGTAGGCATCGAGGAGCGCTTGAGTCGGATGTTCATTTTGCCCATCCCCGGCATTGATGACGGGGAGGTTTGTCCAGCGGGTCACAAAATGGGGCAGGAATGCCACCGGATGCCTCACGACAAAAAAATTCGGATTATAAAAACCTAAAGTTTGAAAAGTATCTTTCCAAGATTCCCCCTTTTCAAGACTCGAGTCGGTGGAATTGAGATGGATCCAACGAATTCCCACATCCAGCCCAGCGCTTTCAAAACTCACCCTCGTTCGCGTACTTGGCTCAAAAAAAGCCAGAATACCAACACAGCTGAGGTCATTTGGCTTGGATTCTTTTCGGGATTTTTCTCGGGTTTTCTCTCGAGAAGAAGACGACTGAAATCGGCGTTTGAAGTTTTGGACCGACCGGAAGAAAGAAAGAAGCTCGGCTTTCGAAATTCCTTTTGTCGAAAGCAGGCCTACTTTTCCGAGGATCACGGCCCCACTGTAATGAGATCGAGGGCAACTGCCAATCAGGAAGGACCTGAAAATGGAATCTTACCGAGTGCCGAGACCTTCGACAGCTGTGAAAAGATCGTCCGTATCGGCATCGTGAAGATGGGCAGGAACAATGCGAATCACGAGGGGATGGTTTTTGACCGTCAGAGTCTCAAACTCACTTCGTCCGGTTACATAGTGCCCCGTTTTTCCATTGGGATACACAGTCGCAAACTTCATTCCGCCCCTTTTAATTTCTAAAAATGATCCAATGACGGAAGCCCTTTTTACCTTCCAATCATTGAGGGCTTTCGCATCTTGAACGGAGGCTAGGCGTTCATCACTGTAAATGCCACCAAGTTGATCCATAGAGATGTCGCGAGCACTCAGGTCATTTTTCCAAGCAAAAATAAGAAACGTTCCGTTCTTGAGATTTGCATATCCGAAAACATAATTGCGATCGCCCCAAAGATCATTCGACTTCATCCCTGAGGAAATAAACGAATAAAGTCTTTCCGCTTGTGCCGTACGATGCGAAAGCGACAATTTGGCTGCGATTTTATTAGAAGGATCGAAAAACGAGCGAATAACTTCTTTGATTTTGCCATCTTCATTAGCAAAGGACGCGGAACCCCCTCCTACGACGAAGGCAGCTGTAACCAAAACGTACAGAAAGGGCTTCCACACCATTCCTATTAGTGTACGGGACCATTACGACGCACGGAATCATGCCAGAATTTTGACGCTTTTTCTAAGTCCTAGGTTCTCATCCACCCGTGTTCAGGGCATTTCTGAGATTCTCGTCAAATTCAGGTGAGAAATGGAAGTCTATACCCTTCTGAATGAAAGGTATATTGACGGTATATACGAAGCTGACGTGACCTGTAACTTTTTTTCCATCATCTATATGAAGGACAATGTCGGCGGGAGCGACCCGGACGGAGGGATCAGCTTTCAATTTTTCATACACGATTGCCTGAAGTTGATCGTCGGTTCCGATATTTCGCGCGTCTTTATACATCGCTTCTTTAGCAACTTTTTCGACTTCGGTAGCTTCGTAAGTTGCGTAGGCCCAGTCGAAGCCCAAAAGGCAAACCGCCGCGCCTATGATGACAATCAAAATTTTTGTAAATCCCAACTCAGTAAATCCGGCCGTAGTGCGTGACATACCCTTCATTTTAATCCTAATTCCAGTTTGTACCAAATAGGTGTTGGATTTTCTTTTTCAACGAAAAAACTCCATCAACCTTTTAAGAATGTTCAACTTTTTCTTTCCGTAGGGAGGATATCGAAGGTCGGGATCGAAAAAAAAGGATTTTTTCAAAACTCCTTTCCGATGTGAGAAAGTTTCAAAACTAAACTTTCCGTGATAGGCCCCGATGCCGCTATCGCCCACTCCTCCAAAAGGAAGCTGGGGATTGCTGAGATGTACGAGCGTGTCGTTGATACATCCACCGCCAAAAGGAATTTCGTTTAAAACTTTCGCTTGGTTGGATTTGTTCTCGCTAAAAAAGTAAAAGGCAAGGGGTTTCGGCCGTTCAGAAATTTGTGCGATAGCCGACTCCAAACTCGAATAAGTCAAAATGGGAAGGATCGGTCCAAAAATTTCCTCGGCCATCAATGGATCGTCCCAAGAAACTTGTGTAACCAAAGTGGGAGCCAAGTAACGACTAGTTTCCTCTTGAGTTCCTCCCATGAGGATCTGGCCCCGAGTCTGCTTGAGAAGATGGGTCAACCGCTGGAAGTGTCGGGAATTGATGACGCGCGCGTAATCAGAAGTGGCAAACGGATCTGTTGTGTAAAAACGCATGACAGCGTTTTGCATTTCTAGAAGAAAGGCTTTCTCAATGGATTGCGGAAGAAGAAGATAATCTGGCGCCACGCAAGTTTGGCCGGCGTTAAAAAACTTGCCCCACACGATTCTCTGAGCTGCTTTTTCAATGGGCACCTCGACATCGACGAGGCACGGGCTCTTCCCGCCCAACTCGAGAGTCACAGGAGTAAGATGCTTAGACGCTGCCTCCATGATTTTTCGACCCACTTCCGTACCTCCGGTGAAAAAGATATGATCGAATTTTTCGGCCAAAAGCTCTTGCGTGATAGCAACGCCGCCTTCGACAACCGACAGATACTGCGCATCGAAAGTATTCGAGATCAATCGATGAATAATCCGAGACGTCGCGGGCGAGATCTCGGAGGGCTTGAGGATCGCACAATTTCCAGCGGCGATACTTCCTACGAGAGGCGCAATCATCAAATGAAAGGGGTAATTCCAAGGACCAATAATCAGATTCACACCAAGAGGCTCAAAATAAATCTCACTGCTCGATCGAAACTGCAACAGCGGCGTTCTTACCTTTTGAGGCCGCGCCCATTGACGAAGATTCCTCAGAGCATACTCAATTTCATCATAGATAAAGCCTACTTCGCCTGTGAAAGCTTCCAGCAGGGGCTTATGAAGATCTCGATGAAGAGCTTCTAAGATTTCAGATTCGTGCTTTGAAATTGCATTCTTTAGTGCTCGAAGGTGCTGGATGCGAAATTCGATACTTTTTGTGGCTCCAGAGCGAAAATAAGAGCGTTGGGCCTGTAAAATATCTGCCATCGAAAGACTGTCTTTTGCCGCTGCGTTGCTGCTGCTATTCATCGATTTTCAAGATCGCCAAAAAAGCTTCTTGAGGAACTTCGACGGAACCGATTTGCTTCATTCGTTTCTTACCCGCCTTTTGTTTCTCGAGGAGTTTTCTTTTTCGGCTCACATCTCCTCCATAACACTTTGCCAAAACATCTTTTCGCATTGCACTTAAAGTCTCGCGTGCAATGATCTTCGCACCGATCGCCGCCTGGATGGCGACTTGGTACATCTGCCGTGGGAGCAATTCCTTCATTTTTTTGGTGAGCTCGCGTCCGCGCGGATAAGCAAAATCACGGTGGATGATGAGCGACAACGCCTCGACGTGCTCTCCGTTCAAAAGTAAATCGAGTTTTACGAGCTCACTCTCACGATAATCCAAAAACTCATAGTCCAAACTCGCATACCCCCGAGAAATGGATTTCAATTTGTCGAAAAAGTTGAGCGCAATTTCGTTGAGCGGAAGTTCATACTCCAGCAAGACTCGATCTTTCGTAAGGTACTCCATTTTGCGCTGAATCCCTCGCCGATCCGTGCACAACGTCATGATTGCCCCAATGAACTCTGGAGGTGTGTGGATCATCACTTTGTAAATCGGCTCTTGCATTTTCTCAATCAAATGTGGCTCGGGAAGCTTTCCCGGATTGGCAACATCAAATTCTTCCCCATTGGTCATTCGCACTTTGTATTTGACGGTCGGAACGGTGCAAATGAGATCGAGGTTATACTCACGCTCAAGTCGCTCACGAATGATCTCCATATGCAGTAGGCCGAGAAATCCTGCGCGAAAACCGAAACCGAGATGTTGCGAAGTTTCAGGTTCGTAACTGACCGCCGCATCGTTCAACGTGAGTTTTCCGAGCGCGTCTTTGAGATTCTCATAATCGTCCGTCGCCGTCGGAAAAATTCCACAAAACACCATGGGTTTTACTTCTTTGTAACCAGCAAGTGGTTGCGGAACGGGATCCTTTACATGGGTGACGGTATCGCCGACTTTTGCGTCTGCAACGGTCTTGATTCCCGCGATGATAAACCCCACCTCTCCATAAGAAAGCGATTCCTTGGAAGTCGCCGCTGGGGTGAAGACACCGAGATCCAAGACTTCCTGATCGCACCCCACCGTCATAAGGCGAATCTTGTCTTTCACTCGAATCGAGCCCGAAAAAACGCGCACCAAAATGACCACCCCTCGATAAGCATCGAACCAGGAATCAATGATCAGCGCCGCCAATTTGCCGGCACAATCGGTTCGCTCCTTCGGAGCTGGAACCTGACGAACAATCGCCTCGAGGACTTCGTGGACCCCAACGCCGGTTTTGGCCGAGCAAAGAATAGCTTTTGAGGTGTCGAGGCCAATGACCTCTTTGATTTCTTGCTTCACTTTTTCGGGATCCGCGGAAGGAAGATCAATTTTGTTGATCACCGAAATGATTTCAAGATCATTTTCGAGCGCCAGATAGACGTTTGCGAGCGTTTGAGCTTGGATGCCCTGGCTCGCGTCGACCACCAAGAGCGCTCCTTCGCAAGCCGAAAGGCTTCGCGAGACCTCATACGAAAAATCCACATGGCCCGGGGTATCGATGAGATTCAAAATATATTTTTGTTTGTCATCGCCCTGATATTCAAGTCGAACGGTTTGCGCTTTGATTGTAATTCCTCGCTCTCGCTCTAGATCCATGCTGTCGAGAATTTGTTCTTTCATCTCACGCTTGGAAACAGTGCCAGTCGCCTCGATCAAGCGATCAGCCAACGTCGACTTGCCATGATCAATGTGTGCAATGATCGAAAAATTTCGGATGGAGCGCGCTTGGTTCTCAGACATGAAGGATTATTTATAGCAGGCCTATGAGAAGCGAGAACAGGAATTCTAACGAGCAATGCAAAATGCACAATGAATCGGAATTTCAGCGTCTTGCAATCGCGCTGATCTACTTGAATTCTGAATGGCTGGCAATCGTCTCTATAATCAATGCCTGTCAAAGCATTTGAGGGGTGCCAAACTCCAAGGAATGTCTGCATTTTTCAATGACAAGATTCTGAGCTCGTTCTAAACATGAGGGCCATGACGAAGAATCGGTTGTTGTTGAGGCTTCTCATTTCACCTGTTTTTATTGTTGGATCCGCTCTCCCAGTTCAAAGTCTTTTGGCGATTGATGTGGGCTATGATGGTTATTTTCGGAGTCGTGGAAATTATTTCTATGATCTTCAAATGGATCGGGGCAAAACCCCCAAAGTCCGTGCTTTTACGGATTTTCGTTTTCGCCTTAATCCCTCTTTCTATATATCGGATAAGATTCGAGTAAAATCCTCCCTCAACTTTATCGATGGCGTTCTTGGAGACAACCCTTTCCGAAGTGGACCTTATAATAATCCGGCTCAATCTTATAACAAGAATTTAGATCCTAATGAGCAGGAGGCCGTCATTGGCCGCACGACGGGTTCCACCGTCACGCCTTATGGGGGGGCCTACCTTCCCGATGGACAAGTGACTTCAGCTGACTTGAAACCGATTCAGCTTCGAAGGCTCTGGGGAGAATTTGATTTCCCGTATGGAACCCTCAAGATCGGCCGAATGCCCAATGACTTTGGAATGGGAATTTTCGCAAACGCGGGCGATCTTCCCACTCAAGAAGTTGGAAGCAGCCGCGACCGAATCATGCTCGATACGTCATTTGGTCCTTATTATGTGCGGCCGGGGGCAGGATGGCTTCTGGAAGGATCGCTGGATCAGTCGGCCGACGATTTTTATGAATACTTCCTTATTTTCGGCAGAAAACAGGAACGTACCGATGTCGGCCTCTATATTTCATACAATGGCCAAGATGCTTATCAGCCCACGCCCGATACCAAAGCTTCACCAAGTTTTGTAAATGCTGAAACGGCATTCTGGGCAATTGATTTTTATTTCCAGAATGATTTCGATCTTGTGAATCTTTCGAGTGAAGTCGTGCTCTTTACGGGTCGGATGGTAGGACGAAGCCTGCTCGCCATCAACACCGCCGGTCGAGTGGATTGGCACTTTAGTAGCCTTAAGAAATTTTCGCTCCTGACCGAAGCTGGGTACAGCTCCGGAACTTCGGTTTCGGATCGTCAAAACGGGGATCTCAAAACCGTTCCTTTTTCCCGCGATTATGACGTTTCGCTTTTGGTTTTCGAAGAGGCCCTGCCAGGTGGAAAGACATTACGCAGTTCCACAGGAGTTCCAGACAATCTTCCCACCGCCCCACATTCAGGGGCTGTCTCAAATGCACTTTACGGTCGAGTCAAGTTTGGTTACGAAGTAGCGTCGTTCTTTCATCCCGCGGTGAACGTCATTTTTCCCTACGCTGCGAAAGAGGCCGATTCGGGAGGACGTTTCTACGGGGTAGAGTATGATCTGCTGACGCAATGGCCCATCAATCATTATTTTTCGGCTGAACTCGATTTTGCGCATTTTATTCCCGGGAGCTATTATAACAACGTTTCGAAAGAACATTCGGTTCTCTTATTCCGTGGTGGCGTAACTGCCCAATTTTAGTAGTATCGGTGAAAACA
>Ga0207108_1016_pt1 | contig 35239 bp, 29 predicted proteins | sample Alteio_BWMinHeat_76_FD_153562 | JGI IMG/M metagenome (GOLD analysis project Ga0207108, IMG submission 153562) | Enriched cells from forest soil in Barre Woods Harvard Forest LTER site, Petersham, Massachusetts, United States -... | ecosystem: Environmental > Terrestrial > Soil > Temperate forest >...
AAAAGCGTTCCAGGTTTCTAAAGAATCGCGTTCCTTGCTCTACCGGATTGGGAATTTCTTCATATATCTGCGCCCCTTCTTCGCCGAAAAGGAGTCCTTGCCTGCCGGTTATTTGGGAGGGCTTCTTCCCACCGAAAGCATCGAATCCACCATTCGTACGGAATATCAACGCAGAAGTTTGCCCCTAGTGAGTTTGAGTCCTGAAGTAGAAATCGTTCCAGCGTCGTATCGAGAAAACCAAGTGGTCCCACTTCGCTCCGGCGTCAGCGATGTTTTCAATTTCAAATTCAAATGGAGTTTTCCGGAAAAATCGGTGCTGGGCTTAGGCAAAGAGGGTTTGATCTGGGTTTTAGCGTTGTCGATTATTTTAGTTTCGATTTCATCCATTTTCTTGAGACGCAGCTTGCAGAGACCTGTGGATGAGCTTCTTCATCTTGTAAGCTCTCTCGCCAGCAATCCAAATTTCGAGCCAGAAAAACTTCCCGAAGATCCTCTCTTTCGAAATGTGGCGTCCGCTATGGTAGAAACCAGTAAACGAAGATGGAAGCTCGAGGAAGAGCAACGCCAACGCGTCTTGGATGAACGACTGACTGAACTAGCAAGACAAGTTTCTCACGATATTCGATCTCCACTTGCTGCGCTGAATCTCACCTTGAAGGACCTTGAGCAATTTCCTGACGAAAAGAAACTCGTAGTTCAACGAGCGATCGACCGAATTCGGCAAATTGCGAATGATTTATTAAAGAAAACCGAAGTGCCCGAATCTTCATCAGGCCCACAGTCTGAAGAAACTCCGCTAGCGGAGTTAGTCTCCACCGTAGAGAGCATCGTCGCCGAAACACGGATTCGCTATTCGCAAGATCGTCATCTCGATCTCAATCTTGTTGTCGATCAAAACTCACCTTATGCATTATTTTCAAAAATAAATCCCAACGATCTTAAGCGTGCGTTGTCCAATTTAATCAATAATGCGATAGAAGCGTGCGAAGGTCTCGATCGAATTGCAAAGATTCAAGTTTTGATTCATACCGACGGAACAAGAAATCAAATCGTCATAGTAGACAACGGAAAAGGAATCGCACCCGACTTGCTGCAAAAAATGGGAGAAAAGGGTTTTACTTCGGGCAAGAGAAATGGCTCCGGCCTGGGTTTATTTCATGCGAAGAGCTGGCTCGCCAAAGAAGGCGGCGCGCTGGACATCAAAAGCACGGAAGGAAAGGGTACGCGAGTGGTAATGACCCTGCCAAAGTCTGAAAATCCCGATTGGTTTTTAAGATCCATTCAATTGGATATTGCCAAAAACACAGTCGTCGTTTTTGACGATGACCGCTCGATCCATGAACTCTGGGTTTCAAGGTTGCCGCCATCCGTCAAAATTCATCAATGTTTTACGGGGGAAGAATTGGGTTTTATTCACGCCAAACTCGGTTTAAATCCCTACGTGATTTACCTTATCGACTTTCGCCTTCGCGAATCTCAGACAGGACTGAATACGATCGAATCGCTCGGGATTGCGAAACAGAGCATCTTGGTCACAAATCAATTTGAAGACGAGAGTATTCAAAAATCTTGCGAACGCCTAGGTATCAAGCTTTTGCCAAAACCCCTCATTGCCTCCGTGCCGATTCAAACTGTTTAAGTAGAAAAACGCCGCTCTTAATCAATTAATCAAGGCGCTGAAAGACCAATAGCCTTAAAAGTCGCTGCATATTGTTCGTGAAGAATTTTCTGGCATGGAAGCAAGGTGGTTGGATTTGATTTCCCATAACGACAATTGAGAGCCGTACAAATGACGTCAAGGTTCAAGCCCGGGACCTTCAACTTCTTAATATATTCCACGGCTTCATCATTAGATCCGAGCGTTCCGTTGTTCCAGGTATACAAAAAACGCGCCGGATATAAAAAGCTTCGGACAAACTCCTTTTGATCTTTGTCATTATTTAGCTTTGGAATTCCCGAATAGAACTCCGTTTTTTGCTTCCAATAATTCCTAACATGGTCGAGCAGGGCCGCGCGCGCCTGATCCAGAGTCGGCCTCTTAAAGTCTAAAGGTTGAGTGCCGCGAATTCGAATTCCGTGGTCGATGAGATCAAGTTGATCGAGAATAGGAAAGCGTCCCCATTCAAAACTCGGATTACTCCAGAAAAGTGAAAGACGCGCACCTTTGTCTATATCCACATATTTTGCGGCTTGCAGCACTTCATCTATTTTCGATTGAGGCGGCGGTTTTTGGAGAATCACGGCCACATCGATATCGCTGTATACGATACTAAAACCCCCGTGCGCGAGACTACCGATGCGATAAACCCCAAGCACATTGTCGCCGAGCTTTTGCTCGAGGATGACGGCAACTTTCTCGACATATTCTATGAATGCAGCGTCAGGTAGCATAATAATATTATTTAACTTCCTATAAGACCCAAAATATTTTTTTCGTACCATTTCAAGTACTCAGCCGATCGCTCTAGACGATCGCGAACTCCTGCCCAAATCGAAAGTTCCTCGTGAGGTTTCTCACACAAATAAGGAATGATCATCAGATCCAAAATTTCGAGATGATGACTGATGTCAGCGATGGCATGAATTCTTAAATACTCCAGAAAGGTTTCGCCAATTCCAAGACGAATCAATCCTTGCATCAGTAGCTCGCAGCGTTTCGCGGACATAATTTCGGTGGCATAAAAGCCGCCCAGAAAAAAACCAAAATCTCGTTCGTTGGCACACTCCCCCGAAAAGGTATAATTCAAATTCGCCAAACGCTTCTTATCGATCGTAGTACGAACGGGCTCAATCTTCAGAAGATACTCATGCATTTGACGAAATAAAAGCGAGTGCCGCTCGCGCTCCTCCACATCGATATGTTCCATCAATTTTTCGCGAAGATCGTCGGGAGCTTTTGGAAGCCATAGTCTCAAATATTCATTGAACGGGGGCTGAACCGCATCCCAGCAAAGAAATTCGACAATGCTCGCAAGATCTGCTTTTTCGCTGAGGTGAGAATAAAGACGGCTGTTATGGGCGTACGAATGAACCACAGTGTCATATAAGGAAGGACGAAAAGATTCAAATCCTTGAAATTGGGGGAAATGCATGGGGCCTGCTTTAGCATCAGAACGAAACGGTGGCAATACGTGCAGACCTAAGTTTTTGTATTTCCGACTTTATTCCCACTTTATCTGGGAATTGAACCATGCGACGACCTCTCGAATTCGATTCTCGACTTCATTCTCAGCCGTCCCTTTCACAACGAACGACGCCACTTGATCGACACTAGAGCTCGCACCCTCAAAACGCTGCCCAACCGTTGCTCGTTTGCGATAATCCGCAATCCCGCTCAATTCGCAATCCTCCGGGATTTCTTTTACCGTTCCCTTCTTCGGTGGAACTAAGACAAATCCAGCTAATTGACCTGAATTCCTGAGCTCATGCGCATTTCGAATTTGAAGTTGTTTTGCGCAAACAGCTCTCACATAGCTCATCTTGATGTCCAGTCCAAAGGCCGTGCGTATCGTATCATTGATACGTCCACCTCCCATTCGGCTCGCCACCTCGCAGAAAATGAACTCGTCGTTTGGCGTTCGGAAAAATTCTAAATGAAAAAGCGATTCGTTCGGAAACGGAAACGCACGAACTACTTTTTCGGTTAAGTCCATAAGTCGAGAATAAATTGGATTCGCCGTATCCAAGTGGACGCTTCCTAAAAAATCTCCGGTTTCAAAAGCGAGACAGCCGTTGATGTATCGAGAAGGCGCAGCAAAGACGAGCTGCTCGTTCAGAATCAACCCGTCGATATGAAACATTTCTCCTTCGACGAAGGTCTCTACCAACCATTGAGGTTCCCACAAGGCAGTGGGGCGAAAATGCTTTTCCAAAAAATCTTCTACAGCTTCATCCGTTCGAAGGATGTAGGTTCGCTCGGAACCCGATCCGTACATCGGTTTCAGCACCACGGGAAACCCATTCTGATTTTGGAAATCAACCAGCTCGAGTGGATACTGAATCAAGCGAAATTTGGGAGTTGGAATTCCCTTCGATTGAGCTCTCAATTTCATTTTAAATTTATCGCGAAAAAGTACGGCGCTCCTGACATCTTGGCCTCCGATTTCGGACGCTTCTCTCAACCGTGCCGCCCTCATCAAATCGAATTCGGAGATCGAGAGAATTCGATCTACTTTTGTCTTTTGAGTCCACTCCAGAACGCGTTTCTCGATTAAATCGTTTGTTTCGAAATGTTCGAACATTTCGATTAAATGAAAGGGCTCCTGTTTCTCACATCCCTCCGGAAACAAACCAATCGAAGATTTGGATGTCGCCAGAAGCACTTCATGTTCTTCAAACGCGGATTTCCACTCAGAGTATGGAGAGAACTGAATGATGTGCTGAGGTAGAATCGCAATGATTCGCATGTTAAATCTCTCTCTCGCGACTTTGATTGGAATCCATCGCTCTCCAGATCAATAGAGAAATGAAAGCGACGGGAAGCATTCCTAAACCCCCATAAATCCAAAAAGTCTTGGCTTCATTTTTTTCAAGTAGATTTTGGAAAATGTGGCCCCCGATTACACTTCCAAAGGCGGCGCCAATTCCGGATCCGATTCCCAAAAACCCCAGGGTCTTTCCAACAGACTTGGCTGAAACCAGAGCGCTCGCTTCGGCTTCGAGTCTTGGGCCAAACAGGGTCTCACCAATGGAAAACAAAACGACACCGAACAAAAAGAGAGGAATCTGATTGGAAATTCCAAAGAAAAAAAAGCCCAGACCTACCGCCATGAGAGAGCTGATCAAAACCCCTTGTGTCGAGATCACCGATAACCTCGTTGACAGAGGCACCTGCAAAATACTCACGACAACTGCGTTGGCAGTAAATAGCAGAAAAGGCCCTCGCGCCTTAAAAAGATGAGCGGCATAGAGCGGCATGGTCAGTTCCACCTGTGCATAATAAGCCGAAAACAAAAAAAAGAGGACAGTGAAGACCCACATCGTTGGACTTAAAATGCCCCGATATTCCTTCCAAAGCGATCGATGGAGAAAATTCGAGTTTACTTTTGGATGATCATCTTTAGGCATCTGCGAATGAGTTTCGGGAACAAGCCATGGTGTTGCGAGCGCCAATAGAAAAAATAAAGCGGCACCGATAAAGAAAAATATTTCTAAATTTTGACTCATCGAAGCTATTCCCAGCAAAGGTCCAAGAGCTGCGCCCAAATTCGTGGCCGTCTCTCTTATCGAGAGAGCCACCACCGAACGACCACGACCAACAAGATGAATGAGAGCTGTTTTACTTGCTGGGCTAAAGAGTGCAACTCCCAATCCAATCAGAGCGGAGCCAAAAAATGCCATCCAAAACGAATTTGCAAAGACGATCATGAGATAGGCAAGTGTTCGCGAAAAAAAGGCCAACATCATAGTCCAACGCGGACCGAGCTTATCGGTTACAAGGCCGCCCAAAAAAACTCCGCCCCAAGCGCAGACTAATTTGGCACTCAAAATCCATCCAATCTCTCCTGCACTTAAATGAAGCTTTTGATTCAGAAAGACAGCAAAAATCGGGATTACTAAAAAGGCCCCGATAGAAACCAGAAACATGCAAAAACAAATCCAGAGCGCACGAGGAGGGAGCTCTTTAATGCGAGAAAGAATCACTCGACGACGAACTCCAAATAGCTGAGTGCGGCATGTGCGCAACTTTCCGCGAGGGCGGCATTTCCGGATTTTATCAAAAGCACGCCAAGATAGCCCTTCCAATCTACCGGGGGTTGGATGAGGTCACCCACTTTCGCAGCAATCTCAAGCTTTTCAACACCAGGAAATGTTCGGACTAAATTCACTCCCCGGATTTCCTTCAATGTCCCGGAGATCGGACTGTAGATCCAGTAATCCACACATCCAAATAACGGGACTTCAGGCCATTGAGATTTTTGACCCAAACTCATTCTAAAAAGTTCTTCAAAAATCGAAGCACCGTATGACTCGGAAATTGCCCAACTGCTGTATCCACCCGCCAATCGAGGGTTCACTTCCACAATCGCTGGACCTTTTTCGGTGAGAATAAACTCGGTATGACAAGCACCATGGTTAAAGCGCAGGGCCCTGAGGGTATTCTGAATGAGGTCCTCACATTCCTTACTGAAGTTAGGAGAAAGAATCGCTGGAAATCCGACACAGACTTCGACAAATGAAGGAACCTTTCCCATGATCCTGTTCGAGTAGCCCAAAATTTTTGTGCGGCCGTCCACGGTCAAACTCTCGGCGCTGAAAAGCGGTCCCTTCAGCAATTCTTCGGCTAAGACATTTCCTCGATTCGCATCAGCCAGCTTCTTGATGAGACGAAACATAGAACCCATTTCAGATTCGTGCCGCACCAATCTCACTTCCATGCTGCCCATTCCTCGCGACGATTTGAGAATGAATGGAAATTTCCATTCTTCGGCGATCTTCGACAACTCTCCCTCCGAAGTGACCACCCGAAATCGAGGGATTCGAATTCCTGCCTCCTGGCATATGGCTCGCATTCGATCCTTTTGAAGGCAGTTACGAGCACTCTCTAAACTCAAATGTTTCAAGCTCAGAGCTTCGGATACTGCCGCGGCGGCTTCGATCGAGCGATCGATCAGCGAAAAAACGGCATCGATAGGCTCTTTCGCATGAAGAGCTCGGGCTAATTGAACAACACTGGGAAGATCAGCGACGGAAGCAACAGTATGAATGCGATTCCCTAAGTGAATGAGGGCATTGTCTAAACCATAGGCAATCCGATATTTTTCCACATCCTCCGTGATGAAACTCACTTGATAACGTAGGGCCAAAGCTGTTTCGATAATCTTGAGGCCCGTGCCAGTGCGCGGGGTTTCGATGATTAGAATATGTTTTTGTTTAGAATCCTCGGCCATCGGATCTGCAAAACCTCATCAAATCTTCAAAGTCAAGGGGCGAGCTCGGTACCCTCGTACATTCGCTGGGAATCCTGGACATAAGAAAGCAGTTCAAAAGGAAATTGCAGATCCAAACGCTTGGCTCGTTCGAAATTTACGACCAACTGCAGCGGTAATTGCTGGCGCACAGGAATAAGGCCGAGATCTTCACCGGAATGAATCGAGTTAAATAAAATTCGAGCGGCGTAATATCCCATCTCCTCCGCCGAAAAGCCGAAGCCCAAAAGACGACCTTCCGCCATTTGAAACGAAACATGGCCGATATCGATGAAACGAGTGTTCTCCATCACCCAGTGGTTCGCTTCTTCCCGAGAGATATAGCGTCCATTTCTGTCACGCTGAGTGAAGTACGCTGCTAGGATTACAATTGTCTTGTCGGGATCTACCCTGCGCAATCGATTCTGCAACTGTTCATATTGCGTTCCAATAGAAGTTTCTACTTTGAGATGAGCTTTCTGAAGTGCATCGTCATTGAGAATTTGCGTTTTGAAATCACTCAGCAGCGCACGCCCCGTGAGATCCGGTTCACTTGTGATCAAAACGCTATCCGCAGTCGGCCGGAGCTTCATCGCCACTTTCACTGCGGCTGGAATATTATAGCTTTCGAGAGTGCCAGAAACATTTCGATCGCCGTTTCGATACCCGTAGTCTTCTAATCGCCCGTTGATCCCGGCGAAGGATATGGGAATTTTTAGCGAGCGCAGAAATAAATAGAGCGTTGAAAATGCATCATCATCCGTCAGAATGATCGCGTCGGGTTTGAGCTTCAAAAGCGCTCGTTTTACCTCTTCAGCGTTTTGTCTGATATGAGCCGGCTCTGGACGTCTTTTGCTATCGAGATAGAAACGAGTGATGGTCCAATGTTCTGGGCTTCCGTAGCGATCCACGGCTTTCACAATTCCCATATCTTCGAGGCCGGTGAAACGGAATGTTTCGTCGTAGCTGTGAATCAATACGAGCTTTTTTTCTGATCTCTTCGCTGGCGTATTTTCTGGTCTTTTTTCTGGTCTTTCTTCTGGCCCGTAATCAGCTTTCAACGCGCCGATTGGTTGAATACAACAACAGACGAATCCGACCAGAGAAGAAAATCTCTTCAATCCAAAACAACGATTTAGCTTTGCGAGGGTACCCATAGAATGTGGGAAAAGTCTTTACACCGGGATCGTGGAATCCGCCAGAAGTTTAACCAGAGGTTTAATTAAGTCTCACTCCGTCAAAGGCTCTCTTTTTCGCTTCGCCAGCGTATTCCATTGGCCAGCTTGAGAAATGGGGCCATGAACCCGGGCCAATGCCGAATAAAGAAAATGCCCATCCTTCCGTGAATTGTGAGAATGAGCTCGCGCTTTCGTTTCTTCACTGCCCGCACGATTTTTCTCGCAGCCCGATCGCTAGGCATTGTGAGCCATTTGGGAACTCGATCGATTTGGAAGGGATCAAATCGACCCGAAGTGTCGAGACGGCGGATCTCGCTCTCGACCAGGCCCGGACAGATCAGCGTCACCGAAATTCCATATTTCAAGAATTCGTAATAAAGAGAGTCCGCCAAAGCACGGACCGCAAACTTGCTCATGCAATAAGGAGAACTTTTGGGAAGAGACACATAGGAGTTCACACTTCCCAGAATCGCGATGCGCCCGCGATTCAACTTCAGCTCTTCGAAAGTGGAATAAACGGTTTCGATCACACCAAAGACATTCGTTTCGAAAACTTGGCGGTAATCATCGCTCGATAGCTGTTCGAAGCGACCCCCGATCGAAAATCCGGCATTGGCAATGACCGTGTCGATTCGGCCAAAACAATTCCTCGTTTTTGCAACAGCTTTGTTTAAGTCGCTGCGCTGGCGGACATCGCCTTCGCATATTAAAACTCGGTCGTTTTCAGCCGCGGTGGAGGCAGATCGATCAAGATAATGTTGCCGGCATTTGGAAGCGATTTGCTCAAGTCGATCCCCTCGACGAGCGAATAGGCAGAGCCGGGCTCCTTGTTTTGCGTATTCTATGGCTAATGCGGCTCCAATTCCCGAGGACGCACCGGTGATGAAAACAACCTCCGCTGTTTTACTTTCCATCTTGTCTATGTATTAACAGGCGGCGCCGAGATTGCCTTCTAAAATTCTTCTGGGTTCAGTTAAGTTACCCAACGCAGGTTTTCTTTACTGGTTTTTTCTTACTTGCTTTCAGCGCTCGCAGCGGCGGCTGCCGCAGCGGCACCACTGTGCTCGTAGCAATCCAGAGTCGATCCACCGCTGCCGAGAAAGTTTTCATATTCTGTGGGATTCGCAACGTCATTGAGATCATCGCAAAGAATAAAGAGCGAACCTTTTTCGTTCATTCCCAAGACTTCTAAAAAAGGATCCGAGTCCAAATTGGTTTCCACTCCTATAAGAAAACGAGTTCCGTCAGGCTGACTTAAACCACCGCCGCCTTTGGAAGCAGGCACGTAAAATCCAAATTTATTTGTTCCTGGGCGATGTACATTTGGATATTCGGCGGGGCTAAAATCTGCCAGCGACATTTTTGCACCTGGCTGAATTGATCCGCCCCCATTTGTTGTACCGGTAATCAAATTGAATTTCGTTTTGCCATTGGGCCTCACGAGCAAAGGTTCTTCCTGCCAAAGTGCTGCGCCCGTGGGAGGCGTCAGAATTTCAGAGTAAGATCCCGACATTTGAAAGGCTCGATGCTCATCTTGATAGGCATTTCCAAGAATGACGACACCTTCCGTGATTTGAGCATCGACAAGGTATTTTCTAAACGATGGAATCGCAACCGATGCCAGAACTCCCGTGATCGCAACGCTCACCATCATTTCGATGAGCGAAAATCCCCTTTTCGCCGGATGAACTAAATTATTAAAGCGCATGACGATTACTCCTTTTTTATCCTTTACCCGCGCTTGCCTTCTTCAAAGAAACCAATTTCTCACCGGTCCGCTCCTCCCTTTTTTTGTGCGAACCAAAGGCTTCTAAGAACTGATTGAAACTTTCTTCCAATTCTGGAAAAGCGTCTGTCTTCCGAAAACGCACGGACCTTGGCCATTCCTTTTTATAGGCCGCTTTTTCCAAAAGACGCGTCAGCTTAAAAACGGGGCCGGTCATTCGATGACTGAAGATAATCAAAAAAGAACTGATGCAGACGATGTATGCAGAAATGCAAAGCCCCGAATACAGCAGCAACTCTTTGGCTTGCTTCATCAAAAACACTTTCGTTACAAGCGAATCGTGGGGTTGAAGCCCATCCGACTGAAGGCTCGCGTGCATATAGCTATTCATGAACGCCATAATGAGCAAGCTCAGAAAGACGATCAGCGACCCAGCTAGAATAAAGGCGAGTCGCATCTGAATTTTCCAATGCGTGAGAAAATGCACTCGCATATGGACAATCTTTAATTGCGTAATCAGTTTCATACCTTTTTGTCCCTTCCCCTTTTTTTCTTCTCCATACTTTACTTTTGCTTTCGCTCACTTCCCTATTGAGCGTGATGATCCAAATAATGGGTTCGATTTGGATCGTCGAGATAACTGCTCGGCTCGTTCATCGTAATCGTGACGTCAGGCTGGCCCGCTCGAACGCGCGTAATTTGAATCGTGAGCGGTTGATCCCGAAGCGCCCAGTATGTCACGTTAGCGCCCGTGGATGCCGTCGCATTTGGATAGGAGAGCGGCACCACCCTTCCATAAGGATCCGTGATCGTGAATGTATAACTGGCAGCTCCGAGTGTTGACAGCGATGGATCCACAATCGAAAGTTGGTAGAGAATACTGCCATAATAATTGTTCAATCTCGTCGCTTTCATGGCGAAGCCATTTTTATAGGCGCCGATCACGCGGAAGCCAAAAGGCCTCATCTGCTCGTACCAAGGCGCAATCGATTCGTAGTCGCAAAGCGCTTTGTAGCGCACCCAATCGATTCGATTGCCTTTCGCAATGAGCAGCATATTCGATAAATCTCCCGTCGCTTCATCGTAATAATTCCCGTCGTAATTATAGCTGATGCCGGAGCCCGTATCAGTAAATGTTCCATCGGTGATCATCAACTTCTGACAAGGAGCATATTTGGAATATTTTAAGAATTGATAGACCATATAGTCGTTCGGTCCTGCATCGGGCTGCACATACGAATTTTCAAAATAGCTGGCAGTCCCAGGAGCCGCATCAATGCTCGGCATAGTGTCGGGAACCGAAGATCCAAATCCCGTACTCACCATCTTTGTGGTTGTCAGAAGCGGTGGCGTAATATTTTGTCGGAAATCAGATTCTGATCCGATCGCAATCCCTCGAGATCGAAGAAGTTCCATAAGGCCTGCTTCGTAGATGCTTTGACCCGGATTGATTGTGCTTGGCCATAGCAGTCTTGCGGCTTGAAGAATCTTGCTTCCCATATCTCGAATCGTGAAGTTATCGGAATTGTCGATGAGCGAAATTGCTTTCCACAGCAGCATATTCGTTTTTGTATCCCCAAGCCCATATTCCACGGAGATATCGTAAAAAATGGCCGCGGCCCAATCGCCTGCAGCATCCCAATCGCTTGGAAATGCATTTTGTATATAACTGGGGCTACGTGGTGGAAAAACTCTGTCACGAGAGTTGTCGGTTTCATCCGCCATCATCACATTGTTTAATTTGACGCCTCGGTTGCAGGCGATATCGCTTCCACCACAAGGAGTGTTTGTCGCTTCTCGAATGACGAACCCGGCATATTTGTAGACTTCGGGATCATGAGATAACCAATAGGCAGTCCATGCGGAAAGACCATTGTTCCAAGCCAGAAGCATATTCGTTTGCCAAGAAGTGATGGCAACATTTGGAAAGCCCTTGTTTGACGTCGTCATCATGCTAGCGAGAAGACCCGCATAATCTCCCGCCGTAGCTCCACAGTCATCGCCAAGTGAACGCGGCGGCAAACTGTCGTCTCCGTTATAGGCAGCCATTGTTCTGAAGCTGACCGTCATACTGTTCGATTGCTGGAAGACAGCTTCGAAGGTAGGCAAATCTGTTTCATACATCTGGATAAATGGATGTCCTACACGTGTCAGTCCTTGCAGATCAGGACGATACGCATTTTGAATATTTAGGACCGTTTTAGGCGGAAGCTGGATTCGATAGAGAACGTAACCATAAAATTTGTTGTAGAAATCTCGGATACATGAGTAGACGTGATTGCCAACCGCGGCAGCCGCCGCTTCACGTTCTGTAAGAGCCGTCCCCGTCGCTGACGATGTAGTACAGCTATAGAGCTGAGAACCAGTTGCAAGCGCAGGCATGAACGCTGCCGTCTTGGACGAGCTCGTATGTGAAGGTATCTGATTTGGATCGGTAATATGTAAGCCGATGGGGTTTTGTACCGCTGGCATCAAACCGGCTGATTTAGAATACGTGCCAGACTCTGGAGACGGTGCTGCCGCCGGTGACGCCGATGGTAACGCCGATGGTCCTCCTCCTCCCGGACACGGATAAGGTGAGCCAGCGGGGTGTCCAGAAGGCGAAGGAGAAGCGGAGCCGCTAGCAGACGGAGTTATTTTCGGATCCGCGGGAAGAGGGTCCGTCGCATTGGGATCCGCCACACGGCAATCTTTCGAATCGTAAAGAGTACCGCAAACAGGTGTGCCTGGAATTCCTGGAATCATCGGAGCAAAACTATAAGTGATTTCTTCTGCTCCGCTCGTCAGAGTTTTTGCTCCATTGTTGATGGACACACAATAATTCAACTGGGAAATTTCTTGGTTCTCGGCAAGTTTGACTTGATCGAGTACATAGACGCTCGCGTATCCGTAACCGCAGTAATTCACAGCTAAAGCGGGCTTAGAGAAAAAAGTTACTAACAGTGTCAAAGAGATAAAAAGTTGCACCCTTAAATTGAATCCCATTACCGCCTCCTCAAGGGAGAAGGTTCCAATTTCCCCCTTTTCATTAGTTTAGCGTGTTATGAGGCCAAATTGGCGGAGTCGCAAAAATTTCACATGAGCCCCGAGGCGCTGTAATTCTTGCAGAGCCATTCTTCGGATGCGACACTGTGAAAGTGCTTACAAGAGTTTCGTTGAAAACCTTTCGTTGGCAGGCAAACTTTTTGTATTTCGGTGCGGCAATTTTGTCCGCCTTTCTTTTTGTGTTCACGGCGAGCGCCGGACTCTATGAAATGCCACAAGTTTTTCAGTTCTTCGAAAAGCGTTGGAATTCAGTCAAACAATCAACTGCCCGACGCCGATGGGCCGATCAAAAATTCCCTTCGGCTCAAGTAGAACTTCTGACGCTTTCCTATGATAACCGGCTTGAATTTTGGTCGGACGAAACGACAAAGCGACACCTGCGCAAAGTGCTCGAAGGATATCGGGGCCCGGTCGTACTTGGACTCGATCCTGTCATGCTGATCCGCGATTCTGAGCTGCATCATCTGCTAGATCGGCACAATATTATTCGTCCTTATTTCGTCGAAAGAGCAGACGCTCGTGAGATCGATCAGGCCCGCGAGACACTTGCTTTGGCGAGTGCCAGAACAGAATCCAAAAAGCTTTCGATCCGATCAATGCAAGTTGGAACTAGCATGCGCAAGCTCGTACCAAAGCAAATCGATTATTACAAAACTCCTTTTTTTCAAGGGTTTTTGGAGTTTCATCAGGATGTCAGCGCCCAATTTGTTCACACTTATCCCCTGACGCTAGCGGCGAGCATTCCACAATTGGACGAAACGATGAAGCAGATTACCGCTACGGAGTTGCGGCTGTCTTCTCCAGTTCTAGCCGCCGTTACATTACTTCATCATTGCAAAGATTATTTCTACGCACAGAATCGAGTGCTGAATTTGAAAAACTGTGGAGAAGCTTCGACGAGTCAATCCCTGGGGCCTTTCGCGGATCCGCTCCCTCTCTTCTTTTATTTTAGACCGTTTAAGAAAGCCGAGCTGGATGAGCTTTCACCTGAACAAAACTCTCTTTTGATTGTTTCAGTTGTGGATACGAATTCTTATTTTCCAAGTGCCGTGGGAACAAAGACAAGCTGGTCTGAAGTTGTAGCAACCGCCGTCAGCAATATTTTGCAAACGGATATGCCATGGCGAAACAACATGGTTCGTTGGTCGGAGTTGTTGATTTTCATCATGGCGCTTTCCATTATTTGCATTTCGACTTTGCTTCGAAAGCTTCAGAGTTGCATCTCTGGAGTTCTCATTTGTACTTTAGGTGTTATTCTGATTGATTTTGGTGCGACGATTTTTTTCAATATTTACACTCACCCAATTGCACCTTTTTTGGGGCTTGCATTTGTCTCTACCATTGCGATTGCGACTCGATCGATCGTAGACACTCGCGAACGTCAGTTGTTTGAGAGAGCTTTAAGTGGGTATGTCAGTCCGGAGCGTCTCCAGCGGCTTCTTTCGGGCGATGAAAATTTATCTTTGGGTGGCCGACTAAAGACATTGACGATGATTCTCATCGACATCGTTGGTTTTCATAAAACTGCCCAGAAAATGAAAATCGAAGAGGTCTTTAAAATGATGCAAAACTTTTTCTCGATCGTAGACTCCATCATTTTTAAATACGGAGGAACGATCGACAAAAAAACCGGGGATGGCTTACTTGCTTTTTTTGGAGACGCCGCAACAGCCTCGGACAAAGAGTCGGCGAAGGCGGCCGTTTTAGCGGGGATTGAAATCCAATATGCGCTTCGCTCCATTTCCCTTGAAGAGCTGGGTTCGGTCGAGCCCGTTAAACTTCGGATTGGCATCAATACCGGGGAAGTCATGATTGGAAACACAGGCAGTGAGCAACACTTTGATTACACCATGCTGGGTACGGAAGTAAATTTTACGCAGAGGTTAGAAGCGGCATGCCCGCCCGGGGAGGTCTTGATTGGGATGCAAACGGCAGACTTAGTGCGAGATCATTTCGCCCTGGAAGAGAAACAGATCCAAGTGAAGCATGAGAGCGATCTCTATCGTGCCTACTTGGTAAGACAGAGTTAGTGTGGTGAGTCACCACACTAGAGACGCCTCTTAGTAAGTTCTCACTTACTTCGTCTGACTTTCCGTATTTTTATTTTGATTGTTGTCTATGTTTCCATGAGCGGATGGCATCCGCATATTGGTCCCCGGCGATCCACCTTTCGCCAGCGTCACACCGAGTTGATGGCCAATGGTTTGAACTTCGTCTTGATCGATGCGTTGATCTTTGATCGAAATCAAAACAATGAGCCCCGTATTCATATCGATTTCCGCTCTCTGCACACCGGAGGCTTGGCTCAGAGCTCGTTCCACTCGGTCTTTGTTTTGGTCCGTGACGCCGGTCTCTGTCCAATATTGAATGTCGGAGTCGGCAGAAAAAACGGCATTAGGGATGCTATAAATAGCCGATAGGATGATGAAAGTTAGGGAATTGAAAACAGGATATCGCATATATTTTTCTCCTAATTATTTATAGGGCTTCTGATTAGCTTATCTCTCGTTGCTGCCTAAATTCTTCTGACTAAAGTGCTTGGTTGCCTGCACCCCAATGAAGCCGTTAAATTCCCCTCAAGGAGAAGAAAATCTCGATGTTAAGAACAATCGCATTAGGTATAGTACTAACCGTTATGGCACCAGCACCCAACCCAAATGGAACCAATAGTTTTTATTCATTCGATGCAACCACCATCGAGGGTAAGCCCGTTTCACTTTCGGAGTATTCCGGAAAGGTGACGCTCGTCGTCAACACGGCTTCGAAATGCGGCTACACGCCTCAGTATGAAGAACTCGAAAAGGTTTACGAGAAATATCGCGAGAAAGGATTCTCAGTTCTCGGATTTCCAAGTAACGATTTTGGAGCCCAAGAGCCCGGCTCGGACACCGAGATTAAGCAGTTTTGCCAACTGCGCTATGGAGTGAAATTTCCGCTGTTCAAGAAAGACGCCGTGAAAGGCAAAGCGAAGCAACTCGTTTATAAATTTCTTACCGAAAAATCGGGGAAAGATTTCGAAGGCGAAATTAAGTGGAACTTCACAAAATTTCTCGTGAACCGAAAAGGCGAAGTCGTCGCTCGATTTGAGTCAAAGGTGAAACCATCCGACACAAAAGTCGCTTCTGCTATTGAAAATCTTTTGAAGTAGATGAATGAGGACCACTCTCATGGAGAGGTGGGTGAGTGGTTGAAACCGCTAGTCTCGAAAACTAGTATACCGGAAACGGTATCGAGGGTTCAAATCCCTCCCTCTCCGAATTTTTAAATCTCGCCACCGGTGAGATTTAAAAATTCTTGGTGTGGAGAGGGATTTGGCTATTCCGAATTGCGCCCCACGACTGTGTATTTGTTGTCTCAATAAGTGGTGTGGTCGTCGCATCGCAATCTTTTCCAAGCCTATAATATCAATGACTTACGATGGCACATATTATGCATTTTTTCTCAGTTGTACCGGTGGCATCATGGCGAGAAATGTAATTTCACTCACAGCTCTTTTATCTTTTTGCTGTTTATTTTCGATTCGCGCTTCTGGCATGGACGGCACTCCCACCGAAGTTAGCACTCAAAGGCCGCGAGTAAACCCATGTGAGGTGGGTTTAGGTGCCGTCACCTTGAGTGAATACTTTGGAAGCTCAAAACCAGAAAACATTGGAGACGCATCCAGACCTTTTATCATCCGCAGTCCTCTGATGCATGATGTCGCACAAAAAGTGAAGACGTATGCCAATTCCTCCGCCACGGTATTGATCATCGGCAAGTCCGGGACAGGAAAAGAACTTGTCGCTCGAGCCCTTCATGACCAAAGTTCGCGGCGCTCGCAACCTTTTGTCGCACTTAATTTAAGCGCATTTCCACGATCCATGATCGAGTCTCAACTTTTTGGTTACGAGAAAGGATCCTTTACGGGAGCTCAACAAGAATTTGAAGGATTCATCGCAAAAGCAAACGGAGGCACTCTTTTTCTCGATGAGATTGGAGACTTGCCCAAGAGTATTCAAGTGAAACTCCTCCGAGTACTCGAGTACAAAACCTTTCAACGCTTGGGATCGACCAAGGAGCGTCAATCCGATTTCCGACTCGTGGCCGCGACAAACCGGGATTTGAAAAAGCTCGTCGAGGAAGGAAAATTCCGTGAAGACCTCTACTACCGACTCGATGTTCTACCGATTCAAGTGCCGTCCTTGGATCGACGCCGAGAAGATATCCCTGCTCTCATTGATCAATTTATAACAGAATTAAATGTAAAAACTTCGCGCAAAGCGATCACCATGATCGAACCAAAAGCCTTACAAGCACTCGAAAAATTCAAGTGGCGCGGCAACGTCCGACAACTTCGAAGTGCCATAGAATATTCTTTTACGCTCGAAGATCCGAGTAGCGACCTCATTCACTTTTCAAATCTCAAACCGGAAATCCAAGATGCTTTTTACGGCGGCCTTCCACTCACTGACAATTATCGAGCTGGAAGCGATGCCAAGTCGCAGAAGATTACTCCGCCCGTTCGTCTCAATACGGAACTATTTCGCGGCGCTTCTAAAGTTCAGGAAACTTTCGAGAGAGAACTCCTATCTCATTACCTCCAGGTCGCGGGAGGAAATTCATCCGAGGCAGCTCGTCTCGCGGGAATACGACCCAGTGATTTCCCAAAAGTCTTGAGCAGCCACCGCGTCGACACGGCGAACAACTCAAATGCAAATACTTTTGAAGTCGATTGGACCAGCTTACCAACGACCTTCTACAATGCCACGATGGCTTTTCAACGCACTTATCTTCAGTGGGGCATAAGTCAAGTAGGTGGGGACTTGAAGAATCTGTCAGTATTCTTCGGTACCACACCCAGTATCATCTCCAGGAGATTAAAGAAATACGAGATCACCCTTCCGAACACAACAGCGACTCACACTACGGGATCGCCCACAGACAGCACGCAACCGCCCCCTCCATCAGGAATATAAACCTTAACCCATTGACCACATCCCACCTTCTCCGATTACGCTGATCTCAAAATGTCAGCAGAAGATGATCCTTTTAAAAGATTCGAAGTTTGGCTCAAAGAAGCCACAGAAGCTGGACATCTCCAGCCTGAAGCGATGGCGCTTACGACTTCGACTTTGGAAGGCAAAGCCACTTCCCGGATGGTTCTCTTTAAAGGATTCATCAACAAGGCGTTTACGTTTCATACGAACTATGAAAGTCGAAAATCTAAAGAACTGCTGACAAACCCCCAAGCAACTCTTTTGTTTTTTTGGGAAAAAATAAACAAACAAATCCGAGTGGAGGGTTTTGCTGAAAAATTAAGTGACGCTGATTCAGATACCTACTGGAAGACGCGCACACGTGAGAGTCGAATTGGAGCTTGGGCTTCGAAACAAAGTCATCCTCTCCAATCTCGTGCGGAACTCGAGGCATCCGTTCAGAAAATCACCAAGCAGTTCGAAGGCACAAAAGACATCCCTCGTCCGGATTTTTGGGGCGGGTTTCGTTTGATTCCAAATAAAATCGAGTTTTGGTCTGCCAAATCTGCCCGGCTTCACGAACGAGAGCTTTTTGCCAAGAAAGGCTCCAGTTGGGAAAGAAGTTTTCTCTATCCCTGACAAGTCAATCTGACCGAAGCTAGTCACGCGGCAATAGGCAGATCCGCCAAAGATTGCTTGTAATGAAACACTAGGAACTCGACTAAGAGGTACGACGAATAAACAAGGAGGTGTTTCCGATGTTCCAACTTTCAAGTCCGTCCATACTTAAAGATCGCTTTCTTCCCAAACGCTACAGTTCTGAAGGAAGCAATTTATCGCCACCTTTGGAATGGGTTGGTACGCCCCCCGGCACCAAAGAGCTGGCGCTTTTATTTGAAGATGTGGATCATTCTGAACCCCACATCCATTGGTTGATTTATCATATTGATCCTTCGGTGAATCGTCTTTCGGAAGGAATTCCCACCTTGGCCATGCGCCATGGATCCCCCAGTCGTCAGGGAAGAAACTCCAACGGTGTTCTTGGATATTCCGGCCCTTCGCGATGCGAGTCCGATCGAGCTCACCATTTCATGTTCAAAATTTTTGCTCTCAGCGAGCATATGAACATTCCTCCGGGAGCGGAAAAAAAAGAAGTGCTCGCACATCTAAAAAACCATGTGATTGCGACGAGCGAAATGAGGTGCTTTTACCCCGCACTCGAAACGAATTCGGGTTGTATCAACCCGGAAACTTCGGATTGACTCCGAAATCGGCCTTGCCTGTCGTGGATCGGACGCATAGGAAGTAGAGGCGGTCTCATAGTGAATTTATGCATAAAGACGTTCTCTCCACAATTGCAAGAATATCCCCCGAAGGAATTCCGGAGCTGTCGGTTCAGCAAGTTCGTGAGCATCGTGATGCGCTTAGGATTGTGGATGTTCGAAGGCCTGACGAGTTCAACGCTGAACTCGGGCATATCAAGGGTGCAGCATTTTGTACTCTCGAAACGGATTTAGAAATTGTTTTGCCGAAGCTGTCGCGCCAAGAAACCTACGTCTTTGTTTGCCGAAGTGGCGGAAGATCAGCGCAGGCAACGGCCTTCGCTAAAGCTCAGGGATTTGAAAAGGTTTTCAATATGATGGGTGGAATGCTGGCTTGGAACAGCGCGGGATTCGAAATTGAGCGGTAAAACAAATCAATCAAGACGACAAACTGACTCCATACACGGCGAACGCGGACTCAATCAATCCGAGGTGAGAGTAGGCTTGCGGATGATTCCCTAACCCACTCTTGGTTTTAGGATCCCACTCTTCTGGAATCAAACCAGTTTTTCCAATTGCGCCCTGAAGATAAGCGTTGAACAAACTCTGAGCCTTTTCGCGCTCTCCCATGATGGCATAAGACTGAATAAGCCAGCAGGTACACAAATTGAAACCTCCTTCCATTCCAGGAAGATAGTCGTCAGCACGGTATCGATAAACAGTATCACCTACCCGCAATTCCTTTTCGATTGTATTGACTGTCTTGATAAAGTCTTCACTTTTACCACTGAGCAATCCGCTCAAACCAATTTTTAAAACCGCAGCATCGACGTCGGAAGTTTCGTAAGCCGACGCAAAGAGAGAATGAGATGGCTTCCACGACCGATGGAGAATATCTTCAGCAATTTCAGAACGAAGTGCCTCCCATTTTGGGTTTGATTTTCCGAGAACACGCGCTCCAATTTTGATCGCGCGATCCAAAGTCACCCAGCACATCACTTTCGAATGCGTATAATGTTTTGGATGCCCGCGAACTTCCCAAATACCGTGGTCGGGCTCCCGCCAACGTCTCTGAACGGCAAGCACCATGGCTTCCACAACTCGCCAATGTTGCGACGAGACAGGCGCACCCGATTCGCAAAGATCCCAAATCAAATCGACAATCGGTCCAAAGACGTCGAGCTGAATTTGCCGTGAGGCGGAATTTCCGATGCGCACGGGGCGACTTCCTGCATAACCCGGAAGTTCAGAGATCTCTCCTTCCGAATTCACATCCGTTCCGAGCACGGTATAAAGAGGACATAAATGATCTGGTGCCGAGCAACGGTCGAGTACGTTAAAAACCCAATCCAAAAAATCCATCGCTTCAGTGGTAGTCCCGAGCTTTACGAGAGCCTGAGCGGTGAGCGCTCCGTCTCGAAGCCAACTGAATCGGTAATCCCAGTTGCGAACGCCTCCGATCGACTCCGGCAAACTGGTGGTCGCCGCCGCTACTATCGCGCCGGTCGGGCCGTAAGAAAGGGATTTCAATGTAATCGCGCTTCGTATGATTTGAGAACGAACGGGCTCGAGGTAATCCGGAATCGAAAGCTGATCCGCCCACTCTCGCCAAAAGCGATCGGTTTGCTCCCGCCGCTTTGCTTCAGGTGATACAAAGCGCGAAAGATTTCGTGTTCCAAAAAAAAGCTCCAAAGCCACGGGTGTACCTTTGACCAGTGTGAGTTCGGCATGCGCGGTTTGATGCGGACCATCATCGTGAATCGTCCAAGCCACACCCGAAGAACGCAAGATGATCGGATCAGGGGTGTCTTCAATTTCGATGCCCTCATCGACAATTTTCAGACGAGTATGAATGCGCCCAAAATCAAGACGTGGTGCAAATGCAACGCGAACCTTTCCTTCTCCTTCGAGCAACCGAATTAAATCCGTGCGACCAGCGCGCTGGTTGATTCGACCTCCTGAACAATCGAGATAATCCACGACTTTGAAACTCCGAAATTCGGTCACAAGCAACATGGAATTGTGGGAGTAGTATTGGCGCATCGGCTTCGTTCCATCGGCGGACTCAATAGCAAAAAAACCCGCCACCGATCCGCCAATCAATTCCGAAAAAATTGCATTGGAATCCACGCGAGGCAGACAAAACCAAACGACACGCGCCTGCGGGGAAATAAGAGCCAGGGTACGCAGATCAGAAAGAAGGGAATGATCTTGAATGGGAAGAGCCGCCGCGCCTTTCAGCCACTCCGCCCTTTTTTCGGATAATCTTGCCAGAAGTCGTGAGACGTCAATGGTGGATTCGACACGAAAATGAGCGGCGCTGGTTCCCTCGCCTACCTTGATTCCCACATCAGGTCCGGTCAAACTTTGAAACGCCTCTTCGTCAGTGATATCGTCTCCAAAAAAAACGACGGCCGAGGCGCCAAGCCGATGACGAATCTTATTGAGAGCCGCCCCTTTGCTCATCTCGATCAGCGCCAGCTCCAAGAATTTTTTTCCACGCTTCAAAAACACCCCTTCTAAACGCGCCGGCCCCTCCAATATTTTTTGCAGCAGCTCCTCAGCTCGGGCCGGATCGGCATTGCGATAGTGAAACGCAAGACTTGCTGGTTTTTCTTCAATGCGAAAACCATCCCGATCGGCGCCCAAGTCTTTCAATTGTTTTAGCAATCGAGCTCGAAGTTCGAGCTTTTCCGCCGGAAGGCTCGAGGCAAATCCCGGATCAAATTCACTGCCGTGACTTCCAACCAGATGTAATTCAGTTTTCGGACCTGTAAAATTCGCGAGATCGGATAGAGCGCGCCCAGAAATGATCGCGACGTGCGTCTGAGGAAGCGCAGCCAGATTTTGTAAAGCCACGAGAGCTTCTCGATCGGGAAATGCTTTCTCCGGTTCACTGACGATGGGTGCGAGCGTGCCATCGTAGTCCGTGGCGACAAGCAAAACCGGGACGTGCACGATTTCGTCAAGCTTTCGCTCAAGCGCTGAATCGATGCGTGATTCATCATTTCTGAGAGGAATCACTTTTTTTTCAGCTCCGTCATGAAATTTGCGGCCCATTCATAAACATCGTGTCTCCTCACACGTTTCTTGAGACTTCGCATTCTTCTTTGCAGCTCTTTCGAAGGCAGAGTGAATGCGCTTTCGAGCGCTTTTGCGACTCCTTCGACGTCGTGGGGATTTACGAGCAGTGCCTCCTTCAGTTCGTTCGCCGCCCCTGCAAATTCACTCAGAACGAGAACACCCGTATCATCCAGCCGCGATGCCACATACTCCTTCGAGACTAGATTCATTCCATCACAGAGCGGAGTTACTAGCATGATATCCGCTGCCAGATAAGATGCAACCAGCTCATCGAATGGAAGATTTTGATGGAAATAATGGAGTGGGAATTTTCCGGGAACTCCGTAATCTCCGTTCACTCGTCCGACGATACTTTCAATTTGGGTCTTCATATCTTGATATTGCAAAACGGCTTCACGGCTGGGAACCACGATCTGGACGAAGACAAAATCGTGCACGCTGAAATGACGGTTTTCAAGAAGAAATTCGAACGCCTTCATCCGCATATCGATCCCTTTGGTATAGTCCAACCGGTCAACGCCCAATATAATGCGGCGATTTCCCATTCTCTTTCGAAAAGCATCTGCTTTGGCGATGGTCGAAGGTTTGCGGGCGGTCTCTTCGATTCGTTTGACGTCGATTGAAATGGGAAAGGCTCCCACTCGAATTTCTCTGCCCCGATAATACAACAACCTGGTCGAGCCCTCGGCTTCGGTGTATCGCATTGCCGCGCGCGCGAAATTATCAGCATGAAGTTTGGTTTGAAAACCAACCACGTCGGCTCCGAGTAGACCTTCCAAGATTTGTTTTCGCCAGGGAAGTTGTGCAAACAATTCTTCTGGTGGGAAGGGAATATGTAAGAAAAATCCGATCGGCGTGTCGCGACGACGTTCTCGAATGAGTTTGGGCACAAGCTGAAGTTGATAATCATGCACCCAAGCGATGTCGCCTTTGCGAATGGTTTTCAAAGAAAGCTCGGCAAACTTGCGATTCACATCTTTATAACTCCACCACCAGTTGCGATTGAAAATCGGAGGACGAACAGCGTCATGAAAGAGCGGCCAAATGGTGGTGTTGCAGAATCCGTAATAAAAACTGTCGAGCTCCGATCGAGTCATACCAATGGGATGAATTTGAATTCCCGAATGCCGAAACGGCGCAGGCGCGCCTCCGGTCGTACCCGTCCATCCCACCCAAGAGCCGCGGTGATTTTGTAGCACTGGAATCAGCGCACTGACGAGACCACCAGGACTCGTTTCCCAAATTCGATTTTTAGCACCCTTCTTTTTGCTTTGATTGCTGACGGGGAGACGATTCGCAATGACAACAATGCGGTTACTCATTCGAGGCTTTAGAGTAGAGACGGGCGGCCATAATTTAAATGGACCTAGGTCCAAAAGAGACGACGTATTAACAGGTGCTAGGTGGGAATGGAGGCTCTCTGCCACTAGGCGCCTGAGGCGGAACTCTCTGCCATACGCGTGACGCTCAGAGTACCTTCAGCTTCCAAAATAGCCGTTTGAATTTCGGCGATATTGTGAAGGCCTTGTTTTCTAAGAAGAGTTCTTAGCTCATGGTGGGTCATTCGTTCTTTCGCAAGATTTTTCTCGAGAATTGCCCCTTTGTGAATCAGAAGCGTGGGCGCACCTTCAAAAATCTTTTGCAATTTTTTATATCGAAAAGTTAGAACCGAGATGAGCCAACTCAGAAAAATAAGTACAGCCGCGAGAAGAAGCCCACCGGTGAGCGAATTGTCTCCACCGTTCATTGCATTTTGAACGGCATTGCTGATGAGCAAAATGGCCACAAACTCGGTCGGGGTCATCTGGCCCATTTGCCTCTTTCCGCCGAGTCTTAGAAGGACGAGAACAGCAATGTAAACAATCGCAGCTCGAATGACGAGTTCGAGCGAAGAAACACTCATGGTGTAGATACCGGGCATATGAAAGGAGGACATCGTACGAAAAGTCTATCGGAGGCCAAGGCGAAGCAACAAGCTCATTGTCTTTTTGGCGCGCGATTAGATCGAAGTTCGAGGCGCTAGAAATATGGCCCATTTCTTGCATCTTCGATGAGATGTGGTTAGACGTCGAAATCACGAACGAATGCAATGGCGCAAAACATACTTGATGGTGCTTGTTTTCTTTGCTCTCGCAGCTGCTGATCTACAAATTACCCCGATCTTTGGCGCTCCTCAGAAATCAGACCGATGTGTACGAACTCTCTTTCGATCAGCGCTTCGCGATCAAACGATTGTGAAGGCTGGAGACTGCGGCGGAAATGTGTGTCGATTTTTGAAATCACCGAATGTAGATCCCACGTGGTTCCGAGTAATCCTTTTATTCGACAAAGATTTGGGAGAAGTAAAGAGGATGATCACCCGAAAAGCGCGTCAGGATGAATGGTGGGCGGCAGGAAGCCTCGCCATTCCCCCAGGCTGGAGAAATCACGTGGTTTTAGAACGAGGCGGATACATCTATGATTTTGCGTTCAAAGATGAACAACCTCAGATTCTTAAGGCGGACCAATATTTTTTGCAGATGTTCGGCGTTTATATTCACGGCGATAAACCCGCGCTATTGGTAGAGAAAAAAAGGAACAGGATTGTCGCGATCACCATGAGCTCGAAAGAATATCTGGAAATATTTGAGCGAGATCGGAATACCGACATCACGGAACTCGGACGTTCGGGAAAATATCGTCTCAGAAGTCTTGGCTCGATCTTTTCGAGACGAAATTAGGGAATCGCAGCTGACGGTGAGCGCCGCTGTATGCTAGTTCTAAGTTCCTATGTGTGTGCGTGGAGAGATGGCCGAGTGGCTGAAGGCGCACGCCTGGAAAGCGTGTTAGGGGGAAACTCCTACGTGAGTTCGAATCTCACTCTCTCCGATGTCTTCCGATTGGCGACTCAATTGCTATCTTGTTAATTTTTTTAGCCAGCTATCCCATGATTCAATTCTAATTCTTGGATTACTCATCACCTCATATTGATGTCGTATCTTGCTTTCATATAAGTTATCCCGGCAGCGTCCGCCTATTACAATCCCACTGATATAGATGTCCTTATTTGGATCGACTGCTAAGAGTCCCTTAGGCCCACACAGAGAATTATAGATGTTCTTTCCTTTTTCCACTTTTGCTCGAATGTCATGAGCAAAGACTCTGAAATGTTCGTAGCCAGAACGAATATGATTAATTTTTTGTCTTAGCTGTTGTGCGGCTTCATTGATTTTTGAAGAGAAGTTCCCATATGAATCGTTATTCGAAAAAGTAAAGTCGGCACCCTTTACTTCGACGACGATGACATCCATGCGAGATGTGCCAGTAAATACGACAAAGTCCGCCCGACCTGATCCGATCGGAAATTCTGAAAAAGAGATGTATTCTTCTGTAGGTTGGGCATAGATTTCCCCGAATACCGACAAATCATTTTTCAGAAGAGTTTGAATTTGAGCTTCTGTCGCGCCTTCCGCAACTAGATTTAAAATGGCGTCCTTTGAAATCATAGATCTTGCGATATCTTGTCTTCTTTTGATGACAATTTTGGATTCTTTAGATGGCAAATCCATTTCGGGCCAAATTTGAAGTCGCTTAAAATCCAGGTCCTTCATAAGCGCCCCTTTATCGGACAAGTTGGACTCTATTTCTTGTTGAGTAGAGTCGCATATCTGAACAGCTTCTTGTAATTTAATGGGTTGCCACTGCGGCCGTCCTTTTTTATCAAAAGTTACTATGTCATAGGTTGGCGAGAAGCGTGTAAGGTCATTTCTTTCGTAGTGTTCAATAATCAGACTACGATCGTCGATATAACCTTCAGCAATTAATTTCTGCCTAATGTGCTCAACATTGTTCGTCACCGATTGCCCTGTATTCTTCCTTCCCACGTCAGTAAGAAGAGCTACCCATTTATCCTGACCCAGTTTGAATAGCCTTATTCTGCAAAGAGAGTCGCGAAATTCACTGGGAATTCGAAATATAAAGTCTCCGGTTTTCATTTTGATTTTCTCAATATCGGATTTAAATGACTTTTGGGAACAAAATTTGCGATGGAATACGGAGGAAACAAATATTTTTCCCTCTCATATCGTGAAAAAGTCGGGGCCAATTTACGTAAGCGTGGATTGTAAGCTGGCTCAGGTATTCTAAGCTAAGCAGCCAAAATATTGTGAGTCGTGAAAAAATCTGGAAATAAGGAATAAGAGAAAGAATGAACCCTAGCGATCGTTTTCTCTCTCAGAACAAAGATTACCAGTAGCCGCGAAAACAGTTCAAAGTTAATGCGCCAATATATTCCTTTTTGGATCCTACTACTGGCGACTCCCCCCGATAGATGGGTTTCTTAAGCTTCAGTTTCAAGGTGGGTGTATCCACTGCCGGTCCTACTTTTCTTTCAAAGTCTCTTTCGGAAAAAGTCATTTCAGCCCGCGTCCTCTCGGTGTTGGAAATCAATACCAATTCGTATTTTCGCGAAACATCGGCTGGATTTTTTGGACCGTCACCCGGAGCTGGATCTACAACATTTGTGCTGCCATATTGCCAGTTCACGGAGAAGCTTCCAAACTTTCCCTTCTTTTTTGAAGTCCAGTTTACATCGGCGTTTGGATTAGCAGCATCAAGTTTAACTGAGTCACTTGTATCTGCACTTCCACCGCCAATCAGTTTTCCATTTTCATCGATAAATTCATAACTCACTGTGCAAGCCAATCTGCTGGGTCCATCGGCCAATGCCGTTAAGCAATAAAGGGGCGAACACAAAAATAACGACATCCATATAGTTCTATTCATGACTATCCTCCAAAGACCTTGAAATCGCGCCAAAATTTATTTGATGTTTTATAGCAAATTTCCCCTCTGGAACAAAGGTCTAGTTGTCATCCCTTTGATAGATAAAAAACACGTCTCCCCAAAAGCACATGCTCAAAGCCAATCGAATTAATCCGCCAAGTACCTTAAAGCACGAGTGTTTTCGGAATGCTAGCTGGACCCCAAAGATCCTTCCAATTAGTGGATAATCTAAGGTGGGGATGTATGCCTAAAGAACTGTTGGTCATCGGGGGAGTTCTTTTTTTAGCTGGGGTGGCCCATTTCACTTTGGCTTTTTTAGCTCTCGCTCAGTCAGGCAATCGAAATCCGGCAAGACCGTGGATGGGATTGCTCGCCTTAAGCACGGGAATTATGTGCGCGACGATGACGATCAGCTATCTCTTGAACTATTTGGGAAAAGACTACGATTTTGTATACCGCCTCACTTGGCAAGGATATCTGGAGGCGGCCCTGATCTACAAAATAGTTCTCCTCCACTACGCGCATGTGGAGAAGTGGCGGATTTACCTCAATCGATTTATGTTTATATTCTGGGCCGCCGTTTTCGCTGTGGTCATGACGACTGATCTGATTGCACGCCAACCGATATCGTTATTTCCTTATATTCGCTTCGATACTCCATTTGAAATTCCGATTCGTTTGATTGGCGACCTCAATATGACGTGGCTCTTTTACGAGATTCTCCGCGCTCGAAAAAATTTAATCGCTGTTCGAAGACACAAGTCGGATTTTTTTCTCTTGGGCTTGTCTACATATTTGATAGGCGCTTTATTTTCGGCAGGGGGCATTCAAAATATCACAGGTCTTCCTCTCGACCCGGGACTCGTAGGGCTTTTTTCACTGCCATGGATCGGCCTTACCTATTATGCCGTAACTCGACACCGACTGTTCAACATTCGAATGGCAATCGCTCGAATTCTGTCGATCGTTGTGGTTTCGGTCGCGGCGGCAGGGCTGGCTCTTCTCATCAATCAGTATCTGCAAAAATTCCTGAGCGGGCCGGTATCTTTTTTTATTGCAGCCCTTATCGCGACGATGCTGACGGTGGGAGGACAAATCTTCCGAATCACCAATGCTCTCGTACGCGGTTTGCTCGTACGTGATACCTACGATTTTCAAGAGATGCTCAAGCGCTCGTCTGAGATGACCGTTTCTCTCTTTAACGTCGACGAACTCTTGAGACGTTTTGTGAAACTCACTCGAGAGAATCTGGAGACCTCGGTAGCTCATTTCTTTGTAAGTCCCAAAGGATCGTCGGGAGATTACGTTCTTCAAGCCAGTTTGGGAGGTGCCGAAGTATCATCCTTTGAATCGCCGGGCAAAAAGAAATTGATCGAGTGGCTCTCAAAAAGTCGACAAACATTCATCAAAGAAGAGCAAGAGTTGCAAAATGAGTCATCCGGATTTGCGGAGATTTCAAACTTTTTGAATTCTCTACAAGGAGAGGTGGTCGTTCCTGCGTTTCACCAGGAATCTTTAATTGGGTTTCTAGTGCTTGGCTCGAAGCGAAGTCAGGATGCTTTTTCGGTAGAAGATATTCGACTTCTCGAAACCATGATTACCCAGATTGCACTGTCCATTCAAAATGCTCGATTGTTTGAAGAAGCCACCACCGATGGTCTTACCGGTCTTTATCATCAAAAATATTTTAAGACTCGTTTGAAAAATGAATACTTGGCGGCTGTTCGTCATCACCGCAATCTGGGCGTTCTCATGATCGATGCGGATCACTTCAAAAAAATAAACGACAATCATGGGCACCTTGCAGGTGATTCTGTTTTAAAGGAGCTTGCACGCAATCTCCAGCTCGCATTTCGCGCAGAAGATCTCGTGGCTAGGTACGGAGGTGAAGAATTCATTGTGCTTCTGATCGAACCAAATCCGCAGCAGATTTACGAGGTCGCGGAACGTTTTCGAAAAAAAGTCGAGGAGTTTTCATTCTCGGCAAAAGTGTCGGTCACCGTTAGCGTCGGAGCCTACTTTTTCTCGCCCGACCAGTTTTGCAGCTCTGAACAAGATCTTCTCGAAAGAGCGGACAAAGCTGTCTACGAAGCCAAACATTCTGGACGAAATCGTGTGGTCGTCTATCGCCATGAACAACATAAAGACACCAGTAAAGTCGTGATACCTTTCGAAGTCCCCTCAAAGATCAAGCGCGCTTGATCTATCTTCGTGTCAGTAGCTCAATGTCGCTCTCAAGAAATTCCCGTATCCCACGATGATCGTGGAGAAGATAAGCGCTAGGGTGCCGAGCGCGATCAGCCAGTGAGTGCGGCGGCTGGTTCCTGCCCATTCGCGAAAAGCGAGTCCCCACAGAGTCGCAAAAATGATGATGCTGGCCATATGGAGGGTCCAGCTTGAGAATTCATAGCGACCCATTTTTGTTTGGCCCATACTGTAAAAGAAAAATTGCATATACCAAATGACTCCGGCCAGCGCCGAAAAAATATAATTTTTGAAAAGCGGAATTCGAGTGGGCGAATCTTCTTCGCGAGATGTTGATGCTGCAACTGACTCCTGGGTGATGATCACGGAAGATCGTGAGGAGACATATTCACGTCCGCTTTTATTGCGAATATTCAGAATCGCACACCAAATAAAATTTGTCGTGAAACCGCCGAGAAGCACAATTACCAAGACCGGAAGGTTCTGCCATAAATCAGCGCGCCCATTCTGAGCCAGCTGAGTCGCCGCCAGCTTCGCGATCGGCTTTCCTGCCGCCAGTCCGTACGCAAAGGAAGCACTCATCACTCCCGAAAAAACAGCCACAAGCAGGCCCTTTACCAAATCGAATTCTTTGACGGCGGCTTTTTTTTCTTCGTCGGTGAGCTCTCGCTCTTTAAAAACTCCTGCAATTCCGCTGATGGCGATGCCCAGCAGGCACACTGCAATTCCAACGAGAATGGCGCGCCCCGATGACTCGCTTAGAATCTTTTCAATTTCACCCGTAAAAATCGGAGGCATCAGCGTTCCAAAAGCCGCACAAAAGCCAAGTGCCACCGCCATTCCCAGGGCGACTCCCAGGTAACGCATCGTGAGCCCAAAAGTAAGTCCGCCAATTCCCCAAAGCACACCAAACGCATAAGCCCAAACCAAATTCTCTAGACGTGAATTCCAAAAAATTTCAAAGAGATGCGGCACAAGCAGTGAGGCCAAAACAAAGGGCGCAATGATCCAACTGAAGAATCCACCCACCAGCCAATAGGTTTCCCAAGACCATTTTCGAACAACCCGATAAGGAATATAAAAACTTGCGGCGGCGAGTCCGCCGGCCCAATGATAAATCACTCCAAGCACAGGCCCACTGATCACCATCGAAAAACCTCCTCCGTCATTTTTTTATGCACCATTTTAAAAAATCAACAAACTCGTATGACTTCGATTCCCAAAATTGCCGCAAGATTTTGAATTCGATCCGCCATATGGCCGATTCCAATCGCACAGTGATGAGCCGGCCCTGCTTTAGACCACTCGTTCACGAAATTTTTCGCGCCGATTGAAAATCGATAACGGCTGTTGGTGTTTCCGATATGCAAAATAGGACCGGCCACCGATTCTCCTTCCGCCGCGAGCAATTTCAATTGTCCCTGACCGTCTTGAACGACCGAGAGTAAAGTCACGGGCCCGTTTTTCACTCGCATCTCAATCGACAATCCGACACCTGGCTTTCCATGGAAGACGGGCAGTGGAACCAACTTCACTCGGCCTTCCGCAATTCCCATATGACCAGGTCCGTCGTGCCCAAGCAGAACGATGTCATCATCGAAATCCATGGCATAAAATTCCGAAAAAGATCCGCCTGCGCCAAAGGCATCTAAGATTTTCATGGCTTGAACATTTTTGATTTCGCATTCGCCGGCGACTGGCACGCCGTGAGCAGTGAGAAGCGAATTACCTGGGATCACCGAGGTCACAATATTTTCGTATTCATTTCCACTAGTGCCTTCGTAATAGTAAGCCATCGATCCAAGATCGTGCTCTCGCACCAGACGATCGAGCGCCGAAGAAGTTTGGGCGGCTCTAGCAAGTTCGCGCGAACTGCATTCTGAAGAGACTTCAAATTCCCGGCGAAATTGCATCATTTTTTCTTCAATCTGAGCGGGAGTAACTTCGTCACGAAATTTTCGAAGTTCACACATTTCAAGCACTTCGAAATGGCAACCAAAAACCGAAGCTTGCTGAGTCATGTCGCTATAGACGTCGAGCATTCCATTATAGTAATGGCCGAGCACGCCCACGCGATTAGCGCGCATGACAGCGGCGACGCGAAAAGCTTCCAACCAAGAATCAATCTCCTTCCACGCTTCTGGATCGTCGAGCGTTCCCGTCACAAGGTTGTAATCGATTCCAGCGCGATTAAAGACGGAAGCGATTTCAGGAGCAGAGCAGGCTTGGCAATGGGCAAGCCATTCCCCCGTCATGACTCCACGATCTCCCAATTTATTGAACGCATTGTAGTCGATGGCGCGAACGGGCTGAAGATTCAAGACGATGACGGGAACCTTCGCTTTTTGTACCACGGGCAAAACTGTGGAACTGAGGGCATACGTCGAAATATAAAGAAAAATCGCCTGCACATCCTCGCGCTTGAATCGATCCGCTGCCTCTCGCGCGAGTACCGGCGAATCGACCAAACCAGCATCTACAATAGTGATTCCATCGCGCCGAAGTCGGCGATGAATCTGCTCCTGGTATCTTTCTAAGCGAGGTCGCAATCCCGGAAATTGATGCCAATAGGTGTCTAACCCGATTCCAAAAAGCCCCACACGAATGGGAACCGATCGCCGATCTTTTACTTCTGATGATGATGTCAGAGATTTTGTGTCTACTTCGCAGCAAAGGGAGTGTCAAGAAGCGGAAAAAACGCCCTCGAAACCCCTCGTAAAGATTCAAAAAATCTGTTTATAAACAATTTATATTTATTTAATATCCGATGATGTACGATCAACTTGATAAAAGGCTCAGCGCTCTAGAAAAGACGGTTTTTCATGGAAAGTACAAAAAACATATTGTAGAGCAGGAACTCCGAGAAATTGACCCGATCATTCGAGAGGCTCCCGTAATCCCTTTGTACCCGGTGGCTAGAGAGGGCCAAACTTCCCCAGTCATGGGTTCTTATGCAGCGCACGGATTGACTCTTTCTGAACGCAAGAATTTGAATGCGCGGGTGGCCAAGTTGAGGGATTCTCTGGATCAATTTCCGTCTATTTAGCGCTTTAGAACTCGCGAGATTCTTGTAATTTCAAAGCAACTAGACTAATGCTGAACGCCATCAAGGGCGTGTGATGGCAAGAGTCGTTCGGTTTTACCAAATAGGCGCATTTGCTTTGGCGAAAATGATCGTCATCGTTTGTCAGGCCTGCATTCTGGCCTGCATTCCGGCCTGCATTTTAGTAATTTTCACACCACTTGGAGCTTCACAGAAGATAACAGTTACTACTGACTTTCAGTTTGGAACCTATGGTCGCGTTCAGCCTTGCGACATCGTCCTCTCGAACATCGCAAAGTTGGAAAAACTTTCTAATGAACGAATTCTTGGAATGGGCCGGCGGAAAGCCCAGCAAAGATTGGCCGAGCTGGCTACCGCGTCGCTTTGGGATCCGAGCGTGACGAATTGGTTTTCGAGCAAAAATTTGGAACTAGAAGTTGGAATTGCTCGAAGACGGCCGATCGATGGTTCAGCAGGCACGATAAAAAGGTTGGAAGAGCAGAATTTGATCGATCGATTTCGAGGACGTCTCCGCTTAATTCGCGAAGCGGTAATACGCCAAAGCTCGGGCCTGCGTAAATGGGATTATCTCAGTCCGCAACTTCAAGCTGTCGCAGAGGCATGGAATTCTCCTACAGGTTGGGCGGCCTTCCGACAACGTCGAGAGTTTGCTTGGCCCTCCTCTCCACCACAATTCTCAGATGAGTTTCAAAGGAGTCTCGAAGCGACTTCTGGAAAATGGCGGCGCATCGAAGGCGCTGACATAGAGCTCGTGGAAGGATGGCTTCGTGAACATTCAGATAATATTTTGCTCCGGTCACAACTCAATGCGGGAGAACTAATAAAAAACTACTCCAAAGAAGTAGATGGCTGGATGAACTTACTGGATATCAGGGCGGAACCTTATGCGATCCTCACGATCAATTCTATCAATTCGAGTTCTGTTCCCTACTCTCTGCCGTATCAACCCTTGGACCCGCTCATTGGGGCGACCCTTCGTTTTATGATTTTGAGACTTGTTCATGATTCAGAAGCGGTAGTCTTTCGCCCGCGAAATTTGGGCTCCAACGACTTGGTAATCGCTCGCCCGGAATTTCAACTCCTACTTCATATCGAGAGACTGAATGGCGTAGCTCGAGTCAGAATGCTCGATCTGCATTTCATGGATGAAAAATCGCTGGAGCGCTGGCTTCCCCCATTTGAACGTCCGTCTGAATTTCCGATAAGACAAGCTTCAGGCTTCACTCCATCTCTTACTCAAAAGCCAAAGAAGTTTGCGCTTTCGATTTTTAATCCGGTCTTTCAATTGAAACCCAGAGAATTGGAGCCTTTGGATTTCGGCGCCAGAACTGAATCTCTGCCTTTGTTCATCCGAGAGTCGTTGGAACGTTTGTCTCCGGATTTTTCTTCCAATTTTTCTGACAGTGATTTGTTTCGAACGTCCGACATTCCCGAGGCGTTGGAAATGATGCCGGAACTGATGCAGCCAGAAGAATGGCAGAGATTGATTAAGGACCTCAGCACCATTATAAAGGTGGCGACCGATCGAAGCGATGCGACGGATCGCCTATTGATGCTTATGACCGAGTGGCGCTTCATCCCAAAAACGGCGGCCGAAGGACCCCTACTGGTTGATCTCGTTCGCAAAAGAGCCGATGCGAATTCGCTTCTTCCTTTTATCGAAGGAGAAACCGATCTTGCGCTTTTGAAGCCCGGCATCGTCTACCATGCGCGATTCCGTTCCATTGCTGGCGCTGAACCCCGCGATCAAAAAGTTCGATTTGAAGAGCCAGCGATTACTTATATCCGCGACAATCCGCGCCTAAACTTAATGCGCGTCTTTCGAATTGGAGTCGTCGATGAACACGCTCGAAGGCGACCCGGAATTAAGAAGATCCACCGCACTCGTGCTATGCCGTTCGATTATGAAATGGGAGTGAGCGGATTTGACGATCGTCTTGGCATCAGTCGTCCTCGTCCAAGTAGAGTCTGGATTGTCGAAAAAAATTTCAGGCACTGGGAATGATTAGGACAGGAGCGTCAACGATTATGGACTTTTTTGTCTACCCTAGTCAAAAATTGTCGAAATAATCGCCATTCGCATTCGGACATCATAGAATAGATATAAGATGAAGTGTCATCGAGCTTTGGGCCGAATTTTCGGACTAACTTTAACATCGGCCTATTATTACTTTTTTTGTTTCGTGAATGATCTTCAAGCTCTCCCGCCCCCTCGATTTATCCATGATCGTTTTGGGAGCGACCTCGAAGACAGTTCATCGACTCTCAATTTTCACGAAAATTTAACCACCTTTGCGATCATGGGCGGGATCGTCTTAACCATCGTATGTTTTTTCTTTCTGATCGCTAAACTTAAGAAAACTGATATCAGGCCACTCCGCCAGCGATTCATTCGCAAAAAAGATAAAACGTCTATGAGCGCTACGCCTGCTCCCGCTTCAAAACCGGGCGCGCCCGCGGCTGTGCATGAACCCATCGAGTACCATCTCACTGCAAAGACGAAGAGCGAAATTCGAGATCTTCTTCATTCGGTAAAATCGATTCAAAGCGACGAATTAGAAAAAAAGGGGGAAGCGCCTCTCAGTGAAGAACAAGTGAACGCCTTGCAAGAGTCGGGAGTGCTTCAAGCTCTTACTTCCGATTTAGTGTCTACTCTACAAACCAAGGAAACGCCGAATGGACTTTCTTCGAACCTCTCCCTTGACGTGTCGATGGTATTCGAAGGGGAGGGAGCGATGAGTTCCGACATCGAAATTGAAATGGAAACTCCCACGGCGGATCTCAAAGGGGTGTCGGAGTCCAAGAAGCGTCCTCCTCCATCGAAATAACTGAAAAATTGGCGGCAAAAGAGGGGTTTTCGGGGTTCAACCTGCAGGGGCGAACGCTCTCAATCAAAGTCAACCTATGCATTTGTCAGTTCTTTGACTGAGTATCGGCACTGCTCAGGAAGTGAAATAATTGATGCATGCCAGTCAAAAGAAGAGTCGCGGCACGCGTCCGTGTCTTGGATCGTCCGAATGCAAAAGCCCTCGCCAATACCCAGCGAAT
>Ga0207108_1020_pt1 | contig 32029 bp, 25 predicted proteins | sample Alteio_BWMinHeat_76_FD_153562 | JGI IMG/M metagenome (GOLD analysis project Ga0207108, IMG submission 153562) | Enriched cells from forest soil in Barre Woods Harvard Forest LTER site, Petersham, Massachusetts, United States -... | ecosystem: Environmental > Terrestrial > Soil > Temperate forest >...
GGAACTTGCCTGAAATTCGAGTCGCACGCTGATCCGCGTCCGATGCGGGATTGCGGAGTTTAGGAGTGAGGTCTAGCTGAAGCATCAACGACAATAAATATCGCGCCGCTCTTGCAGTGGATTTCCGCCTCCTTGCCGATAATTTCGTTACTTTGACTGATCCGTTGAACGCTATCGCCTTTGCGCCAATTCAAATTCCATTTGAGCCCTTTGGTTTTTAAGGTGACAGGACCGATGAGCGGAAAGATCGAGATCTTTCGATTTTGCTTCCCCCTATTAGTTTTAAACTTGGTCACCGAGTCTCTCCAAGGCGAACTTTTTCGATTCACAACGAAGACATGGGCTCTCTGCGTATAGAGTTCGATCGGAACTGAAAGTGTGTTGACCACAAAGAGAGTGCCTAGGGAGTAATCCACTCGCTCATCGGCCCAGGAAAAAAGATGGATTTTATCCGCACCCAATCGCACGGCTTGCTTCAAGGCGAGTTCCAAATCCGTCTCATCTTTTTCAACTGGAAATCGATAGACGATGGAGTGAACGCTCTGAAAAAAATCCAAATTGGACGCGCTAATACTGTCTAAATCTCCGATGATCCAGTGGGGTGTGATTCCGAGATCTCGACAAAAATTCGCACCTCCGTCGGCCGCGAGCACAAGGTCACTTTCTCGACATGATCTTAGGAAGACTTCTTTCGGCGGTGGTAGAGCGTTGGCAATGACGGTAATACGCACTTGATTGACTCACTAATAATTGACTCATCTGAGAATGTCTTATTTTGAAGTTTTTTTCGAGAGCACATCCATCAGAACTGCGGAAATAATAATGAGGCCTTTGATGACCATTTGCAAATTCGTTTGAATATTCATCAAACTCATTCCGTTATTGAGAGTACCCATTAAAAACGAACCGAGCAAAGTTCCGCCCACGGTTCCAACGCCTCCGTTGAGCGACGTTCCGCCAATCACAACGGCAGCGATCGCATCGAGTTCGTAAAGATTGCCAGCCGTAGGATCGCCTGCATCGATACGTCCACCTTCGATGAGTGCCGCCAGGCCCACCAAAATTCCCATGATCACAAAAGCGGCAAAGAAAAAGAAGGGAACCCGCAGGCCGCAGAGCCGTGCCGCTTCCGGATTTCCGCCGATCGCATAGAGAGATCGACCAAAAGTCGTGCGATTTAAAGCGAAATAAACGATTCCAAAAACACAAGCCATGAGTAAGACCGGAAGAGGAATGCCGTGGTAACCGGAAAAGATCCAATAACAAACCCCGCCTACAGCCAAAGTAGTTCCTAGCTGCCACCAACGCTTAGGCGATTTTTGAGTGAGCGCAAAATACGCACCGAGCCCGATCGTCGCGAGAACGATTAAAATCGAGGAAACATTTTTGGAGACGAAAGATGTTCCAACCCACCGATAGTCATCTGAAAGTGGAGAAATTTTGCTCCCACCACTCAGAATCAGGGCCAACCCACGCGCAATCACAAACATACCCAAGGTGACGACGAAAGAAGGCATCTTAAATCTAGAGACGAGCCCACCATTGAATGCCCCAACGGTGCCGCAAACTGCAGCAACCGCGAGAAGTGTCAGCACAGCACCTGAAACGCCCCACTGATTCAGATGCATATTCACTTGCAGAAGACCGGCGGTCACGGAACCAAGCGCGAGCAAGCTTCCGATACTCAGATCGATGGCTCCCAGCAAAATGATCATGGTCATCCCAAATGCCAAAATACAATTCACGGAGACTTGGCGGGAAAGATTGGTGAGATTTCTCTGCGTTAAAAAAGCCTCGGATGCAAAGCTAAAAGCAATGATCACTAAGATCAGGGTAAGTACAGGAACGATTTGGCTCCAATTTGTCCTTCGACCTTGCACTTTTTTGGATTTCAAAGGATCCAAGTTGGGAACCTGGTCCTTTTCATTGGGCAAGCTTTGACTGTCGGTCGCAGCAATACCCATTAGGCGGCCGCCCTTTCCATAATACTCTTTTGACTGATGTCATTTCCCTGCAAAAGTCCTGCCACTTTTCCTTCTCTCATCACCAGAACTCGGTCAGAAAGACTTACCACTTCAGGGAGCTCTGAGGAAACCAAGATCAGTGTCAATCCTTGATCAACGAGCTGTCGCATCAAGAAATAAATTTCTGCCTTTGCAAGCACATCGATTCCACGAGTGGGTTCGTCAAGAAGGAGAAGCTTTGGCTGAGTCGACAGCCATCGACCCAGGATCACTTTCTGTTGGTTGCCTCCACTCAGATATCGAACTTTAAAATTTTCATCCGGCGTTTTAATTCGCAGGATCTTGCAATAATACTGAACCAATCTGGATTCCTCTTCCGAGCGGATCACAGAGGCTTTGGAGAGGCGACGTAGAATGGGAAGTGTGAGATTTCCCTTAACGTCCATTTCCAAAATAAGGCCAGTGACCTTTCTATCTTCTGTGACCAAAGCGAGGCCGTGGTGGATTGCCTCGGAGGGGGAAGTTATGTCAACTTGTTTGCCTTCCAATTCTACAGAACCCGATAACTTGTCGGCAGCCAACGAACCAAATAATGAAAGCAATAACTCGGTTCGCCGACTTCCCATCAATCCTGCGATTCCAAAAATTTCGCCCTGCCTAACATCGAAACTAATATCGTTGAGCAATAATTTTCTGGAATGAGAATCTCGATATTGAAGGTGCTCTGCTTTGAGGAGGATCGGTCGATCTTTTTGAAAGGGACGCTTTGGCGGAAAGATAGCATCGATTTTTCGACCCACCATGGCTTCGATCAGAGCCTCATCATTCAATTCCGCTTTTACAAAATGACCGACCGTCTTGCCGTCACGAAGTACGGTCACGCGACTGCAGAGCTCATGAATTTCCGGAAGTTTATGCGAAATATAAATACAGGCCACTCCGGTAGCTTTCAATTCATGGATCAGTCGAAAAAGCGTTTCAATTTCACGGTCCGTTAAGGCGGAGGTTGGTTCGTCGAAAATGAGAACCTTGACAGGTTTTGTAAAAGCGCGGGCAATTTCGACCAGCTGCCGCTCACCGACGCTCAGCTGTTTGACGCGAGCATAGGGAGATATCGTAAAATTAAGCTTACGGAGGATGGCCTCACTCTTCTCAAAAAGCGCTTTTTGTTTAACCACGCCAAGACTAGAAGGAAAATCGCCGATGAAAATATTTTCGGCGACGCTCAGTTCCTCGAAGAGGGAGAGCTCCTGATGAATGATGGCAATGCCTGCTTGAGTCGCTTCTTTGGGTCCGGCAAATTCTACCGATTCACCGTCAATGAGAATTCCACCGGTGTACGTACCTCTCGGCCAAATCCCGCTGAGAATTTTCATCAGGGTGGATTTGCCAGCGCCATTTTCCCCCACGAGCCCTAAACATTCACCCGCAAACGCCCTCAAAGACACATTTTCGAGGGCTTGAACCCCCGAAAACGATTTTGAAATACCTTGAAGTTCAACTGTGGGTTTGATCCCATGAACCGTCAGAGTTTTTTATCTCCATAGACTTCAGAGCGATCGTGAAACCCTGATTGGATGATCCTCTGTTCAATATTATCTTTCTCGATGGGATAAACAGGTGTGTTCACGACTTTGATAGACGATCCGCTCTTGTTTTCCATCGTTGTGTCAAAACTTACGGGTTTGCCTTGGGCCAGCAAAACCGCCGCTTGCGCAGCGGCTTCAGCCAAAGGTTTGATGTCTTTGAGAACTTCAAACTGTTGCTTACCCGCGACGATATCCTTAATCGCAGCCAAATCGGCATCAGCTCCAGCGATGAAGATTTTTCCGGTGAGCCCTTGTTCAGCGACCGCTTGAACCGCTCCATGAGCCATTCCAGAATTATTTGCCAGAACCGCCGCAATTTTATTGTTGTATCGCGTGAGTGCATTTTCGGTTGTTTTCAATGCTAACTCCGTTGACCAACCCGGATGGTACTGATGCACCACAACTTTGATGTCGGGATATTTTTTGAGGACAGATATATTTCCAGCCGTAATGGCTTCTGCCACCGAATGACCTTCGGCCCCGCTCAGGATTACAAAGTTCCCTTTTCCCTTTGCAGCTTTGGCGGCGGCTTCCGCCTGAAGCACGCCGACTTGGAATGAGTTTTGTGTCACATAAAGATCGACCGGAGCGCCGTAAATGATTCGATCGTAAGCAATCACCGGTACATGTTCTTTGTGCGAGGTTTGGACGAGACTCGAAGCCGCATTGGAGTCTACGGGCTGAACGACGATGACTTTAACACCGGCGGAAAGCATATTTTCAACCTTGTTGTTTTGGGCGGCGACATCGGAATTCGCAGAGGCAAACATCACATCAGCACCCAAAGACTTCGCTTTGTCTTCGAAGTACTTTTTGTCCTTCGCGTAACGTTCTTCATTCATATTGTCGAGAATGAAGCCAATTTTGAGCGGGTTTTTAGAATCCGATGTTGAAGAAGACTGCGAAGACTTCTTCGTGCACCCCGCAGCCAACAAGATCACCGTGATTAACAAACTAAAAGAGAGAGTAAAATAATAACGAGAGATTTTCGTCATACAGTGTCAGACTCCTTTCTAGACCATTTCTGTTAGCGTCGATCGCGGATTGGTTCAAGCAAAACATTGCCGATCGGCAAAAACCCGACACCTCCCGGAGCCTTGCCCCACTTTTTAAACGACGAATTTTCGACTTCCAAGGCCTAAGCCGTTGGCATGCATCTTGAATAGGTGAAGAGAGCTGACCTTCGTACAGAGTGCCGCAGCAACAGATTCACTTTGGACGGCCGGCAGCAAACTGAACTGAGTGGAGGAGCCTTTTATATGATCGAGCATGAGACACGAGCAGAAGGGAAAATCACAGTTTTTCACTTGAAAGATGATTTGACCACAGATCGAGTGAAATCCTTTCTGAAAAAAATGAACGACTTGATATCTGAAGGTCGTCATTTTCTTGTGATCGATCTCGGCGAAGTCGTGGAGGTTTCGCTGATGGGAATGGTGGCACTTTCGTCGACCTTCAACCGCTGCCGACAGGCGGGCGGTGCGCTTAAGATTGCCCATCTTACGCCGCGAGTTCGAAGAGCGTTTCGCTCGACAAATCTCATCAACACGATCGAAGTTTACGACGAGATTTTAGATGCTGTGAAAAGTTTTCGAAGTCAAAATCTTTTGCGCTCCAAGAATTTTTCAGGATCGTTTTTCTTGAAAGATCGAAATGCATTTGTAGGTTGGGATCGACTCCCCATCACAGGCCCCATGAATTAACAGCCTTAGGGACTTTGCGTCGATGTAATCGTCGGTAGCGGCGAAGATTTTTTGCCCTCATCGAATTTCAAAACACAATACTCTGGCATCTCTTTGACATCCGTAATCGCAGGAATCTTCGAAAGAATCGATTCCGGTATTTTGCTGCAGTATGTGGCCTTCTTGGAAAGATCTTTTACAAGAACCTCCGGTTGGAAATCCGGATGCGAGTAAATCTTATCCTGTGTCAATTGCGCCGCCTTCATTTTCTCGATCACCACCTTTGCTAAATAACCTGCGATCGCGGGCGTCGCCATGGAGGTCCCACTCCACCTTCCTTGCATTTCATCGTGAGTCGCGGTGATACAACGATGCACCAGGGCAGCATCGTAAAGACCGCCCAAAAGCCGGCGAGCCAGAGCGTACTTGCGCCCCTCGCGCATCATGACAATCCCTTTTTCTTTGTCTGTCGCTTTTTCAGGTAAACGACCTTGATCAATGAGAAAACGCTCAAATGAAATTCCGGAAGAAGAGCTTGAACTCAAATAGAGAGCCGGCCTCTTAATTTCTTTGGAAATCATCTCGTCAATTCCACTGCAATCGCTGGTTTTCAAAGCGGAGCGAATTTTTTCCCCATAAGTAACGAAGAAGTTGACCTTTGGATTCACAACGAGATTCGTAAATTGAGAAAGCTCTCCCCTCTTATTGAGACTTCCCACACAGACGATGTTTTTAATGTCATTGTTGGGGGCGGCTGCGCTCTTCATTTGTTCCGCTGCTTCGGCAAGAAAAGGAGATCCTATGTCGCAGGGAAGTGCGCTGCGGCTACGGCCGTCTACCCAACTTCCTGAATTTCCTCCGGCGATGACAAAAACCGTCGAAGGCGCTTTTGTTTGGATGGTCTGACCAATTTTGTATTTAAAAAATTCGTAGATCAAAAACTGCAAGTGTTGAATAACACGATCTTCTTTTTCTGAAGGTTCTCCGACTCCTATTTCTTGTTCAGTTCCCAATGAAATATTTGCGATCTTGATATGACGTTGTCCAACGACCTCAATCGCCTTTAGAATCTGATCGACAAAATAAAAAATAAGTTGGTGTGCTCGAAAGACCTCGTCCATGAAGGGTGAAAGGCTCTCCGTGACTTGGGCTACAGTTTTTTCATAGTCTGCGCCAACTTCTTTTCCGCTGGCGCTGCCAAGTTCATCGATATGCGGCTTCAAAAGCTGGATCACGGCGTAAAATACAGTGGGATCAGCTTTGATCCAGGCATTAAATTCTTTTTCAAATTTGTTTCGAAGAGCATCCGCTTTTTCTTTTCTTGTTTGAATTCCTTCTACAATGACACGAACTGGAAAAATACCAATTGCCTCGTCCTGGGCGCTGATAATTCCCGAAACATGGGTTCCATGACTCGCTTCTTTTCCAGCGGGTTCCAGATAAGGATTGGAGTCGTCACGGGAAAAGCGGGAGTACTGATCCTTCATGGGGTTATTCGCGACAGTTTCGAAAGCGGCCGGATCGCATGAAAGAAGAAGTTCTCCGCGCTGACTCAAAATTTGATCGATGAATTTATGAAGTTTAGGTTCATCGCGCAGGTAGCGTCTGACTGCTCGTTGTAAAGGTGCTCTGTCGGTGTTTAATTCTGCGGCTTTTGAATAGGCCGGCGTCGTGGCATAGTTCGCCACCTCGTGAAACAATTGATAGGAATCCTTCAATTGAGATGCAAAAAACGTTTTAAGCTGATCTTTGGAAGCCGTACGAAGCTGCAGATAATCTTCGTTACTGAGACTTCTGCAGTAGTCCCTCATGATCAGATACAGAGGATCCGTTCGAATGGAGCCTCCGTAAGCATAGGCGAACCAGCTGGCATAAAGCGCCCTCACGGCACTGTCTTGATCAGAAGTGCTACGATAAGCGTCGAACCCTCCGCCGATTTTATCCGCTTCAAAAGCTTTGCGAACCTCAAAGTAGGGCTTTAAAAATTTCTCGGTAAAGTTGGTCTGCTTATCAAATTTCTCAAATACTTTCTCAACAACTTTGACAAATTCATCGTAGCCATCAAAACGATAGAGATTGCTTACCCCTCCGTAATTGTCGTCGGTGTCGAAAGAATCGAAATCCGTCTTGCGTTTCTTGGATTCGGGGCGTGCAAATTCAGGGGTATCCTCATAAGAATCCAAACCTGGCCAAGGTCTGCGCGCAGAAATTTCCCAAGGTTCAGAAATGACGGCTCGCAAATAGCCTTCGGGATAACGACTTTTTTCTTCCCATGTATCTTGCCGAAATCCAAATGCAGTAATGAGCCGATTATGCTCTTTAAACTGTTGGTACGTTTTGAGAGCTTTGCTCTCCTCCTGGATGAGTTGATAAGCTCCCAACACATGAAAGGATGCCTTCGTGATCTTCCGAAATAGACTGTTGGAAAGCGTCGATGAAGAGGCAATTTCACTCTCAAGAGCATTCATAAATTTATCATTCAAAGCATTCAAGTCTTTGACAGGATCTTCACTATAAGATGTTAAGCGATGGTCATCGGACATCTTGGCCCCTAGACCAAAAAGCCATGGTGAATAAAGATTCGGATGGGCCCAATTGTCATTGCCAAAAACGTCCACTCCGACGCCTGTAATCTGGCCGTCTTTCCAATCATAACGAACGCGATTTTGCAGATGAGGGTGAGTGTAGTCGACGCCCTCATCAATTACCGCCACATCCAACAGCAAACTATTTTGCGATTCTTGTTTCACATCCGCCGGCGGCTTCGGATTTACAAGTTCGTCCAGCAGATGAGGCAGCTTGCCGTCTGAAAAGATCTCCGCAGAATCTTGATCAGAAATCAGACAACCCGAAAGAGAAATTAAAATTCCAAATCCTAGCAGTACCCTAATAACACCCCGAGATTTATGCATGAAGATTTTGTTAGCATACGCAACGAGCAGCAACAACACTTAAGAGAGTTCGTGCAAAAATATTTTCGATCGAAATGCATCGAGGAAATCAGAGACGCGCACTAATTTATCGAAGGAGAAAAATAAAAATTAAATTTGTATCGATGCCAAAAATTAACTTTAGATTTTCGGCTTTGGACTTGGAACCACTTGAAGAAGTCCGAACTTATGTAGAAAAAGTTGGGGCGTTGCTTCCAATTTTGTTCGCAGAGATCCGCTAGCTAGGAGTTTTAAAAGCGCCTCGACTTGGATGGGAGAAACTTTTCCCCAATGTCCATTGTCATTCATTGCTCGCTGCACTTCATCGGCCGCCAAAACCGTAGCAGCTCGAACTTGAAGATAAAGTTCCGAATCGAATTCAAACGGAGTTCCATTTTTAATTTTTGAGAACAACTCGGGGCTTCCAGGTTTTTCCTTCAGAATGCCGAGCTCAAATAGAACCCGCACAATATTTGCGTCAACACTGACAGTCAGACCATAAATGGAATCTCGATCCACCGGAAAGTTGGGATCACTTTCATGCAGCTGAAGGAATGCCTTTGTCGCATATTGCGCTTGCGACATAAATGGATCACTCTGCCACTCTCTGTACGTTTGGGTCAATTCTTTGGCAAATTCGACGGCTGTTTTCTTGGTTCGCATTAATTCCGTAAGCTTCTTTCCACCTCCGTTTTGGGAATACTTTAAAAACGTCGCTACAGACTCTGATGGTGCGCCGGCTTCCCAATCTGGAGCGCCCAGTGGGACGCCCAGCTTCGCCAAGATCCCCACTATTTCAGCCGGGCGAAGAGGATCCATCTCGATATGGCTGAGATAAGTTTCTAAATTTTCGGCATTCACCCGCGCCGGGTTTGTCATGGAGTGAGTCTTAACAAGTCGAGCCACCTCACCGCAGATTTTTTTTCCTTCAGGAGTAATCGGACTCACCTCATAGCGATTGGCGTTGGCCGCCGTACTAAGCAGGAAAAATGAAAAACTAAAAAATAAGCTGCAAACTTTAACCCCAGTATGGGAAACCACTCGAAGATTCTCCCTATCCACAAACCCTGGTCAAATTAAGAAACCCTATTTGCCGTCCACCCTGAAAAACGGCTTCACCTAGAGAAATCTGAATAGCTCAATTAAACAGCATTGAAAAGAAAAAACGGACTGTCAGGCAATCTGGGCCAATGACTACGACTTGCGACCTCGCGAAAGATCCCGCTCAATGGCTCGGAGGTATTAAATCCTGAGCGGAAAAGCCTGGATCTTCTTTGAGATCTGCAAGTCGGTGTTCGGAATCGTTTAAACCTTTCGCTTGAAATAAAGTCACATATCCCATCGGAACTTTCAGAAGTGAATTTAAATGGGAGGAGCGAAAAGAACTCCATTTTGTCTCATAAAAACCCTGAGCAGTTTTATGAAAATATTTGATGTCGAGGCTTTTTCCGGCGAGCTGCTGATCCGAAAAAATAAAAAGATCGAGATCGAGCGTTCTCGCATCATGTGTAAACCGAAGTGGTAGGCTCACGCGATCGGCGGGGTAAACAATATGGATTGGTTTGAGCTCTGCGCTCTTTCCACTCAGATTTGCTTTGATCGCCAGAAAGACGGCGCCCTGATGAAGATACGGACGCTGCTTTTCAAGTGGCATGGAGTTAAACTGATGCTCTGTCAACCAATCGTTGAATTCCTTCCCATCCGAAACTGAAAGAATTTCAATCGGCTGAATTTTATAATTTCCAACGACCTGAGCTTCATGAACACGAATCGAACTAGGAGTCTCGGCACTTAAGAGCTTCGCTTCTATTCCTTGCGCTGTAGCACCTCTGACAATGGGTCGTGGAGGTTTTGCAATCGATCCCAATTCGTAAAACACCGCCTTATCAACTTCTTCATATTTGATTGGCATCGTGGGAAATGGCATCACCCACGCTAGCACCTTGGGAAGTTCACCGTTTGGAGACGAAAGATCAGTCTTGATAATAAGATGAGCATATTTTCCATCGTGGAAAAGAAATGCCGCTTCCGTTCCTTGCTTGAGCTCGTATTTATACGACTTTTCAAAATGCAAACAAGCATGGGCCGAAGCACATTTCAAAATTGCGGCTATACAAATGCTGATTGAGAGGAAGGAATTGCGTTTCACCTCGCGTCCTCCATTTTTTCAGTCTGAAGCGTTCGAGCGAGATCGACTTCGGTGCGAAAATTGCGGTACGCACAGAGTCTCTGACTCACATCTTTCTGAGAACGATCCATCATCTCTTGAAAAGTCACCTTGATCGTCTTATCACCCACGACCGAGGCGAGCACTTGTTCATGGCACCAGTCGCGTATCGGTTGAAAGTCCTTGGACGTTATTTCGGTCGAGTTCAGTGCGAGGATACAGAGTTTCGCGATTTCTCGACGTTGTGGACCGTCGTATTTATGATCCCACTTCTTCGAGCTCTGCCACAAAAGATCGAAACTCTTGAGCAAAGGATCACGAAAGAAATGAAAGAAATGATCTAAGTTGGATTCCGCCGCAAATTGGGCAGACTCTAGGTCCATCTTGATATCTTCCAAACGATCGATGGGACCGGGAAAAAGCGACGTGGCGACATCTTCACTGGCAAGTCCAATCACATTCTCCAAGTCTTTTTGACCGCTCAACAAATCTGTACGCAAACGGATTTGGAGGTCATTCTCGACGATGTCATGCATCCTGCTTGTAATCACTTCGTCTTGTTCTTCGAGATTCATGGTATCAAAAATGGTTTTGATCTTTTCTTGATCCGTTTGTTTCAAGTCCTTCAAGGCTTTCAAGACATCTTCAAATTTTGTTCTGGTGGTTTGAATGTAGGAAACTCCCGTACGTTGCCCCTCAGGACTCGTGAACCATTCCGAGTGAGCAGCCCAATCTTTCTCTAAATTGCCAAGATAAGTAATGATTCGTGTGATCGCCGAACCTGCATCGATAGTTCTTCTTGTTCGAAAAATCCATGCAGCAATCGTGCCTTGTTGATCCGGATTGAGCACAAGAGCTTGATCCAGCGCGAGTTGCTCACGAGCTCGCCGATTGATTTCATCAAGATTAGTTTTAAGCGTCTCAATGTTGATCTCCTTTACCTGCAAGGTCGTTAAATAAGCATTGTAAGGTAAGGCGACAGTCCCAGTTAGATTTAAATTCGGAGGATCAAAGGTTCCTATACGTAAGAAAATTTCAAGACGTGCGTAATTCTCGGGATTCGGAACGACATTGTTATAGACGTTTGGCCCGCTCGTACCCCCGACCGGAATGCCATTCAGGAGGATCACATTTCCCAGCAAAACGGCTTGAATCGACCCAATGAGATTTCTCAAAATCTGCTGCTTTTCTGCGTCTGTTTTTGGTGACTTGAGCTTAGTGTCCAGAAGTTTCAATTTTCGCTCCGCCTCGCCGATCATTCCGTCAAGCTGAGAAAGTGCGGCACGATAACTTCCCTCTTCCAGTCGAAACTCCGCATGCCGAATTCCTTGCAGCTGGGACTGCGACTGAGATCCCGCTTCGACCCGCAAAAGAAAATTTTGAACGACGGGATAGTCTCGGTAGAGAATCTCGTAACCCAGCCACTCCTTGGGAATCTGTTTTCCGTTGTAGTACTTTTCATGCACTTCAATCAGCTTGCGCCTGTCGGTAATTTGACAAAGAGTATCTTCTAAGGCTTCGGCTGCGCACTTAATTCCAAGCGCCATTCGATCGTCACGATAGCTGCGAATGGAGTCGGCGATTTTTTGATTTTTAAATAAATCAATCAAATCCGAAATGAGATCGCCAGAAAGAGAAAGCGCCGAGTCGATCACGGGACTGAAGAAACCACCCGACAGGGAAAGCAAATGCGAGGCCAACTGAAATGGAAGTTGTGGATGATTCAAAAAACATAAACTCTGTGAGGCATATTGATTTCGCAAAAGTGAAATGTATTGACTCAAATTTTTAACTGCCTCGGCCTGCGCCTGTCGATCGGCTCGCGCCTGACTGAGACTGTTGCGACTGATGTCGATACGCACATTCGCCAGTTCGGTTTCGACAGAAGCTTGAACCACTGGATCGGTCGTGCCCGCGAGTAGAAGAGCAAGTTTTTGCTCATACGAATGCATATCCGGTTCGTCCTCATTCCAAAAGGCGCGGTCCACTCGTGAGAGCTGCTGGTCTACGCTTGTAATGTGGTCTAAGACGGGGCGCAGGCCCTCGCAGCTCTTATCCAACATAATGGTCTGCAGAATTCCTTCAAGGGCGCCACCTTCCGAAAGCGCTTTGGCGGTGAATTCTCCTTGCGAATCACATTTGGAACTGAACGCTTGGAACAAAAGTGTCGCGGGATCGACGGCTGCCTCACCTTGCATCGCAAACGTTTGAGTCACAGCAAAAAAGAGGCAAAGGCCTCCCAACTTCACGATCGTTTTCACTAATCCCTCCCAAGAGATGCAGTACGATTAGGGTATCAAGATGATTTTTTGAGTGTCTATGAATTCATTTTCGTGTCTGCAGAATCTTTGAGCTTGAAACGGAGAATCGGTTCAAAATGACATTCAGAGTCATATCCGCCTAAGCCAGCGAGCTTTGAAGGTATCCTTTAAGATGAGGGCTGAAATCGTTCTGGAGCCGAGGCTTTGCAAGCTTCGGTTTCTAGAGCGGCCATGTAAATTCGATGAATGGTAGGAAATTTCTTGGCGATCGGAATTTCTCGTCTTAGCGCATTGTAGCATTGTGGAATCAAAAACAAATCGGCAAGCGATATCTGATTTTCAAACGAAAACTTGCCCGCGGTATCTTGAACGAGTTGCTCGTAAGCCGAGAGGCCATGCTCGCTCCAATGCCGATTCCATTTCGTTTGTTCCGTTTCATCGGCACTGTGATATTTCTGTACTCGTAAGTTTTGGAGAGGTTGAGTGCCTGCATTAATGAGCTCAGCCAGCTGGCGTACCCTCGCTCGTTCCCAGGGATCGACCGGAAGCAGCGGCGGACTTGGATGCGTTTCTTCTGCCCATTCGATGATGGCCATGGATTCGGCCAAATAGGGAAACCGAGGTTCCTCACTTAATACTTCGAGAACCGGAATGAACTGCATTGGATTTCTCGATTGATGGGCATCGCTTTTGTTTTCTTCCGCAAGCAAATTCACAGCCACGAAATCGCATGGAATTTTCTTGAGCGCAAAGGCCCACCGAACCCGCCAACTGCTGGAGGAGCGCCAATAATGATAAAGTTTAAGCTTTGGATTGCTCACCTTCGTTGCAATAATCGTCAGCACTCGTCATTAAGTCAACAGGCGAGCCTGCACTTCTTATTACTTGAACTGGCATTTTCCCCTTCGGACGGATATTTCTTTTAGATGAGAAAAGTTTTTGCAACCTTTGTTTTTTTACTCCTTGCGGCCATGGCGGGCCTCAGCGGGTGCAAGAATAAAAAAACAACCGTCTCAAATTCCACGTACGATCGACCCCTTGTTTTTGCTCGGCCCAGTGATTCCATTGACTTTGACCTGGCGCGAGCAGAAGAAGGTGAGTCGATCACCATCGGGATTAACTTTATAGAACGATTGATCGATTTCAAAGATGGCTCGGCCGAACTCATTCCCTCTCTTGCAACAAGTTGGGAGATTTCTAAAGATGGCAAGACTTACACATTTCACCTTCGGTCGAAGGTGGTTTTTCATGATGGAACGCCCTTGAATGCCGACGCGGTGGTTTTCAATGTGGAACGTCAGTGGAAAAAAGACCATCCGGCCTATTCTTTTTCAGCTCCTTATTCGTATTGGGAAAATATGGGAATGGATCAAGTGCTGGAGAGCGTGCGAAAAGTGGATGATCTCACGGTTGAATTCAAGTTGAAGTACCCCTTTTCGCCATTTCTTTCAGCCATTGCGACGCCTTTTCTCTCGGTCGAAAGTCCCACAGCCATCTTGAAATATGGAAAAACTATCGATCAGCATCCCGTGGGCACGGGACCTTACACTTTAAAAACTTGGAAAAAAGATGACTTTATGGAGTTGGAGGCCTTTCCAGATTATTGGGGAACTAAGCCAAAAATTAAACGGGTGATCGTGCGGGTAATCCCCGATAATCAGGTTCGACTCTTGGAGCTGAAAAAAGGAAGCGTTCACATCATGGTATATCCAAATCTGTCAGACCTCGCCGACATCAAAAACGATCCGAACATTCAAGTGCTCAGTCAGCCTGGCTTAGATATTGGTTATCTAGCTTTCAATTTGAAAAAACCTCCTCTCGATAAGCTCGAAGTGAGGCAGGCGATTTCTATGGCCATTGATCGAAAGCGTATCGTGGATGAACTTTTCCAAGGCTACGCTTCGGTCGCAAAGAATATGCTCCCGCCAACCGTGATGGGCTATAACTCGGATGTTCCGCAAATAAAATATGATGTTGAAAAAGCCAAGACGCTGCTCGATAAAGCCGGAATACGCGATCTTTCGTTGGAACTTTGGGCGATGCCCGTGGCAAGGCCTTACAATCCCAATGCTAAGAAAATGGCGGAGTTCATTCAGGCCGACTTAAAACGCGTCGGAATCAACAGCAAGATCGTGAGCTATGATTGGGGCACGTATCTGGATAAAATCGGCAAAGGCGAGGGGCAAGTGGTGATCATCGGATGGAATGGCGACAATAACGATCCCGATAATTTTCTCTTCACTGTTTGGTCCAAAGAATCTGCGCTTCGTACTCCGACGAACAATTATGCGTTCTACATGAACGAAGACGTCAACAACTGGCTTAAGCAAGGAAGGACGGAAACAAAACTCGAGCTCCGAGCCGATCTTTACAAAAAAGTTCAAATGCAAATGTATAAAGATCTCCCAGGCCTCCCCATCAATCATTCGGTGGTCGTCGTTCCGATTCGAAAAGAAGTGGAGGGCTTTGCACTCATGCCGACGGGTGACCGTCGCTTTGCAAATGTGAGCTTTCGATCTTCCCCATGATCAGGCGCCTTATCGAAGCTGCCATCACCATGTTCATCGCGATCGTGGCTGTTTTTTTTATGATCCACCTCGTTCCCGGTGATCCGGCACAGACCATGCTTGGAGAGAAGGCAACTCCTGAAGCGATCGCCGCCATTCGATCAGACTTGGGATTGGATCAGCCCCTGCTGATTCAACTCGGAAATTTTTTCAAACGTTTCGCACACGGAGACTGGGGACGCAGCATTCGATCGGGCCGTCCCGTCCTCGATGAACTTCGTGAGCGCACACCCGCCACGTTAGAATTGAGCGTTCTCTCTCTCATGATTTCCGTCGTCGTGGGAATTCTCCTTGGAATTTTTGCAGCACGTAAGCCAGGGGGATGGACGGATTTCATTTTGGGCGCCATATCTGTTTTTGGACTTTCCATTCCCATCTTCTTTCTAGGACTCCTGCTGGTGCTTTTGTTCGGCTTGAAACTCGGATGGTTTCCACTCTCCGGACGTCTGAGCTACGCAGTTCCGTACGAACCATGGACCGGCTTCATCTTGCTCGATTCAATTTTGCAGCGAGATGCAGATCTTTTTGCAGCAGGACTGAGTCACCTTTTTCTTCCGGCTGTGACGCTCGCGACGGTTCCACTCAGTCTCCTTTCTCGACTCACTCGAAGCTCATTATTGGATTGTCTCAAGGCCGACTACATTCGCACCGCCAGAGCGAAGGGTCAGTCGGAGTTTCTTATTTTTTTGAAGCACGGGCTTCGAAATGCCCTTCTTCCGGTGATCACCATGACGGGCTACCAGTTCGGATTGCTTCTGGGAGGAGCCATTCTGACGGAGAATGTTTTTGCGTGGCCCGGCTTGGGGCGCTGGATTGTCTTCGCTGTCGAGGGACGAGACTACCCGGCGGTGCAAGGGGCGGTTTTATTTTTCGTCGCTGGAATTATTACTGTCATGACCGTCACCGACCTCGTCCATCAGTGGGTGGACCCACGCTTGAGAACTTCGCTTTGAAACCTCTTGGATTTAAAATTGGAGCCGTGATCGTCATCACTCTCTTAACACTTGCCATCTTGGCGCCTTGGATTGCGCCGTATGCGCCCCTGGAAGACTTCCGCGGTTGGGAAAATCTTTCACCTTCGTGGAAGCTTCATGATGGACATCGGTTTTTACTCGGAACCGATCAACTCGGCCGCGATTCGCTCTCTCGATTGATCTACGGAACGCGCTACTGCTTTCTCATGGGGTGTTTCTCGGTCTTGCTCGCCGCCGTCATTGGTGTGCCTCTTGGACTGTGGGCTGGTTATCATGCGCGCAGTGACTTGTTCATTGCTAAGGCAACGGACATTTGGATGTCGTTTCCGACTATCCTCATTGCGATCGCCATTGTGGCGATCTTGGGTCCGGGGCTTTGGAACGCCGTGGTTGCCGTTGGACTCACGACGGTGCCCGCGTTCGTGAGACTTACGCGCACTCAAGTGAAATCGGAAGTTCGCCGCGACTATGTGCAGGCTGCGCAAAGTCTAGGCGTGAGACCGGAACGAATCTTGTTTCGTCACATCTTTCCAAATATTACATCGAGCCTCTTAGTTCTTGCATCGCTTGGGCTCGGTAGCGCGATCTTGGAATCCGCTTCGCTGAGTTTCCTGAATTTGGGAGTCACTCCCCCCGCTCCCGAATGGGGCTCGATGATTCGATCAGGAATGGAAACTTTTTTGTCGACGAACCCTTGGATCTCGATCGAATCGGGAGTCTGTATATTCTTGAGTGTCCTCGGATTCAATTTGCTCGGAGATGCTCTTCGCGATCGCTTTGACCCGATGCTTCGGATTGAACAATCGTGAAAGCTGATCGCTTGCCATTTTTTTAAATTAGTTGGTCGCTCGCTGAGACTCTTTCCGGACCGTTTTTCCGGAAATATGTTCGCTTCCGGATCCTTCCCATAAATGAAATCGCCCACTTAGGACGATGGTCCAGTCTTTGCAAAAGAAATCGGTGATTCATAAAGGTGCGGAACCGCTTACGGGAGTCTGGCATTTTCGTGATGCCAAGAGACAAAAAGAGGTGCAAGTTTTTTCAGACTTCGACGTTTGAGATTTCAGAACCTCTTGAATTTATTTTGTAATCAATCAAGGAGGATCGTCATGAAATACGTCGTCGCTTTAGCTTATCTTTTACTCTTGCCAGAGATGATGATGCTCAGCGGATGTGGCGGTGAACCTGAAATCCATATCCAGCCGGGACCCAAGATCACCGAACTTTTGAAGAAGCAGGATGAAGCCGCGGATTGCAATGCGAAAAGACAGACGTTCTTATCCGAACTCGACAAATGCGGAGGCCAATCCGAGAATATCTACAACCTCGAGCTGGGTGAAATTGGGCCGGAAAAAATTCCCGCAATGTATATTCGTACGCGCATCTTCGAACTCGACGCAGAGAATCAGGCTGTCGATGAAAGGCGGCTGTCGCTGCTACATCAAAAGAAGAGCGGCAATAGTTTTTCCCTTGGCTACGACGCCGAAAATTCCGCGAAACCGATCGTGATCGTGGCAAATTGTGTTCATCTCAAATCGGGTCAAGAACTCCTTACCAGCGGACGCGATATTTTTATTGTGGCTCCTAAGATCCAGATTGACGGAACCATTCGCACGACACCTATCGCCTCGGACGATCAACCTGGCCAGAATGGAGGTTCCATCTTTTTGGCGGGAATCGTCGTTGATTTTGGAGAGAAATCCAAACTCGATATGAGCGGAGGAAATGCGGGAAAGATCACCGCGACCCAAACCCGCGTCATTGCCGAAGGTCCGGAGCTCGATCTCATTCGACAGAGCTTATACAAGACTTATCTTCAAAATCCTCCCAAGGAATCCTTGGTCGCTGAGAATCCTATCAATAGCATTGAAGATGCCAAGCTCTTGCTGCTTTCTTGGTATAGCATCCGATTCAAATTTCCGTACACTGACGCCGGAACGATCGAGCAAAAAATTTATACTTATGATCGCGTTTTTGGACCGGCCGTTCCTCCACCCAATGATGTGTTTCGAAAATTCATTGACGATTGCCACAGCAACAAAGTTCAGCAAGATCAATACCAGGCAATCATCAACAATCCTCCTCTGATGAAGAAGCTTCAAGACGCATGGCAGTTTGCCATCCATGATTTCGTGACCAAACGCGAAAAAGATGAGAGGGAACATAAAGCTTCTCCGAACGGAGAGGTTTTCTTTATCGAAGATCGTTTCACTTTAGATATTCTCCATTACACACGTACCGAATCACTGACTCGAGAACCTCCCATCTATTATATGGATCGCCTCAAATACGAAGATCTCCCAGGCGGACTTGCGGGCGCCGCCCAAATATTTACGGCGGAAAAATCTCAGAGACCTACCTTTCAAAAAAATAAAGGGATTTCAAGTGCGTCTGATCCCTTTGATTCGGTCAAAGTGGCCACCGACAAAAACTTTATTGAATTGAAACAGTACGATATTCGCAAAGTGCATTTCATTGCGCGCCACCAAGACGGCAGCGACAATACGTCTCTTTCCCGGGACGGGGTCTATGAAGAAAAGAAGGATCCTCCTACGATCATTAACCGATCTCCCTTCATACTGATGCCGAAGCCTGAACCCCCGAGAATAATTCCCGATCCGAAAAAAACTTCTGTGGCCCCCTTGCCCGCGCAAGCCCTTTTAGGTCCTCAACACGATTTTTTCGTGGAAGATCCGGACGTTCTCGAACGCCTCGTCTCTATCTGGCAGGTGAAAGCCGATACCGAGATTTTTCACAATCTTCGGACCAAATTATGCAGCCCAAAGCCCTAAGGCACGCCCTAGGGCTTGATAAAGTCGTTTTTTCTTGAAGTCGAGCCGGCTCTTCTTTAGGCTGCACCCGAATGAGAAGATCGGCTTTCTCTATTAGCTGGCTTATCGGAATTTTGGCGATCGTTTCTGGATACGATACGCGTGCAGACCCGGTGACCCAACCCTCCACCCAACCAAATACGCAGCCATCGACTACTCAATCCAGTACTCAACCTGTGGGGCCCGATCCAGAGCTTGTAGCCCGAGCCATCCGACGCATCGATTATGTTCAAGATGCTGAGGTGGTAAAACTCGGAGAAGCTGCACTTCAAAAATTTCTCGATGACAACGTAGATCTGAGTAAGAACACCGATCTACGTGATGCGCTTCTCAATGTTATAACCACCGGCAGAAATGATGAAATTCAAACTCCTGCTGCAAAACAATTGGGGCAAAGCGGGCATGTGAATGACGCTTCGAGCATGCTGATCCGAATCCTCACGAGCGCAGGTCCTATTTTGGCTCAGACGGCCATCAGTTCCTATGCGAAGACCTTTAAAAAAGCTCCGTCCGTAGAAATCATGAACTCACTCAAAGACCACAGGCTCTTTGATACGATTCACGACGTTGGAAAATTTAGCGCGGATCCTGAAGTCATTAGATATTTGATTCAAATCTCTCATTCTGAAAATAAAATCGCTTTGGTCTATGATCTTGACCTATTGGAAGCTGCAGATCTGGCCTATCATGATTTTCAAACGAAAGTGGATACCTACACCAACCACAACAACCAACCTCCGCAGGAATTCCTGGATCTGGTTCCTCAGCTCAGATTGTACATCGAAGGAAGGCCGTATCAAAACAGCATCCAGGCGTTGGTCACGATGGTGAAAACGAGTGGATCGGAGGAAGGGGCTCTGCAAGCCGCAATGCATTTGGCCCAAACTTTCGACAAGGCCGCATTCGATGGCGATCCTGCTGTTACTTCGCTGGGATTGCACGCCATTCTGGAGACGACATTGAGGGCGGACCGCGCTCTGACAGATTTCGACATCAAGCCTCCAGAACGAGAGCATTATCACGCGGCATTGAAAGCTCAGTCGGACGTATTGCAAAAGACATTCTTTCCACCTCCTCCGCCACCGCCAGCACAAGCCCCCGTGAGCGTCCATTCGTAATCGAACAGGTCACGAACTCGTAAGTTTATTCAAGCGGCCTCCGAAGGAATAAGGGTTTTTGATCCATTCAGCACGTCTTTGCGAAAAACGTTCATCGAGTTCCTGCTCCAGATTTTCCAAGCAAAGATCCTTGGCATGAGCTTCGTGCAAAATAGAGAGGCGCCTTTTCCAGTCCACCTGAGATCGATACCGCTCAAGAGTGCTTAAAGCGTCCGAAAGTCCGTCGCCCGTTTTTGAGGAGACCATCACGATGCGCTCATTTGGAATTCCTTGCTCACTCAAACTGCGTGCCATGAGAGAGGCGCCAGGCAGATCCGCCTTGTGAATGAGAAACAGATCTGCCCAATCGCGCACTCCGCTTTTCATCCACTGAATTTCATCGCCCGTTTCAGGTTGCAAAATGAGAATCGTGATGCCCGAAATTCTCGCCACATCGGATTGTGTTTGACCGCTTCCTGCCGTTTCGACCCATACTTCCGAAAAATAAGGCTCGAGATAGACTTCAATGTCACGAATGGCTCGCGAAAACGCGCGCATTCCCCGAGTAGACATCGAACGCACAAAGAGATTGTCCGACACAGCTTGTCCTGAAAGTCGGATTCGATCGCCGAGCAAACTTCCGCCTGTTTCGGGAGAGGAAGGATCGCATGCAATCCAGGCTAAGCGTTTCTTTTCGGCGACGGACGGCGCGAGTCGAGAAATCAACGAGGATTTCCCCACTCCAGCGGCTCCTGTAAAGCAAACCGTTTTTTTCAGAGATTCGGCAGAGAAAGCATTCGCAAGACTTAAGAGAGCTTTCGAAGATCGATTCTCGATCTCAGAGATCGTTTTCGAAATCTTTCTGAGATTCGGAATCGTCAGACGATTTCGAATTTTTCCCGACGTTAGAAGCTGAGGTGGCTGATGCTGGCGCGCGTTTGGTTTCTTTTTCATTATCCTCTGTCAATTCTACCTTCGGCGAAGATTCCACTTTTGGTTTCAGCGAAATCTTCGCAGAGATTTCGATATCATAACGATCTGCGAGATGCTCTCCCACTTTTTTCGAAATCGCCTCCCAGTCGAGCTCTTTCAGTCTTTGAGAAACATCTGCAATCACCTTTTGCTGAACATCATCCCGGACGGACTTCACCCAATCCACGGCGGCAGTAACTGATTCCTTGGGATCTTTAAGCTTGCCCGGAGCTGCGGCGATTTTCTCAATGGCTGCAAAAACCAGATCATCCCATGAACGGCGACTATTCGGAGGCTTTTCTTCTTTCATCCGGAGGCGCTCCGGTTGGCGGCCAGCCCTTCGGCCCGCTCCTTAAATGCTTTCAAGGTATCGGGAAGCTGCGTTTTTGTGACTTGATCGATGATCATCTTTGGCACCAGCCATCCAAAATCGACATCGATTGAGTACAATGCTTTGGTTTTTTTGGGGCCGAGGGAAGTCAGTTCCCATGATCCAGCATTTTTCTTCATCAGATCGCCTTTAACGAGTTCCCAACTCAGACGCGTCGGCTCTTCCATTTGAAATTTAAGAGTATAGTGAATGGTCTTCACGACATCGATCGAAAAATCGACGACGATTCCGGACTTTGTCTTCCGCTCTTTGGCCGAATGCGTGGTGGAAAGAAACTCGGGATAGGATGCAAAATCCCGAATCACCGAAAACATCGTTTCTATCGGGGCCTTCACTTCGATTTCGCGCTGAACCATTGATTTCTAATTCCTTCGCTCCCTATCAGTTAAAAGAAGGACCCCACATTGAGGGCTTTATATCAAATCGATGTCTGGCCGTAAGATGTCGAACCGTACCTGTGGCCGACCGCATGACGACCGAGTGAGTGGTACATCCGTTCTTGAAAAAATTTACGCCTTCCAAAAAAGTTCCCGATGTCACTCCTGTCGCTGCAAACATGACATCTCCTTTCGCAAGTTCATTTATTTTATAGATATGATCATGGTTGCGAATTCCCATTTTTGACGCGCGTTGTTTTTCTTGATCATTCTTAAAAATCAACTGACCTTGAAAATCGCCTCCCAGACAACGTAGCGCCGCAGCGGATATTACTCCCTCGGGGGCACCTCCGGTTCCGAAAAGCACATCAATTCCTGAGTTCGGCTCAGCGCAAGCAATCGCTGCCGAAACATCTCCATCTTGGATGAGACGGATTCGGCATCCCAGCTCTCTAACTTCTTTGATGAGATCGTCGTGTCGCGGTCGGTTGAGCGTAACAACGGTCAGCTCCGAAAATTTCGCGCCTTTCGCTTCAGCAATCTTTTGCAAATTCCATGTCCACGATTGCTTGAGATCAATCGCACCTGTGGCGTCGGGTCCGACAGCGATCTTTTTCATATAGACATCGGGCGCGTGCAAAAATCCGCCGGTTTCCGCCATAGCAACGACAGAAATGGAATTCGAAAGACCATGCGCGCAGATAGTGGTTCCTTCTAATGGGTCAATCGCAAGCTCGATCTCCGGGCCATTTCCCGAGCCCACCTTCTCACCGATGAAGAGCATGGGCGCCTCGTCTCGTTCGCCTTCGCCGATGACGACTGTGCCGCGCATATCAATGCGGTTGAAGGCAGCACGCATCGCCTCTACCGCGGCGCGATCGCTAAGTTTCTCGTCGCCAAGTCCCACAGTTCGAGCAGCCGCCACCGCAGCCGCTTCCGTCACGCGTACAGTTTCAAGCGCCAGATTTCGATCCATCATGAACGCAACTCACTCTCCTACACTATCTGTGGGCCAAATTGCCTTCTGTAGAAATATCACGGTGCTGTACATAGGCCTATGGATTTTTACCAACTTGAGGAGTGCGCCTACCTACGTAGGGGCTTACTGCCGCAAAAGTGCTCCGGTGCTAAATCGTAAATTCAATGGTTTTGCCATTCAGTCCGGGCATCAAAATGTCTTTTTGCATTTGTAGCTCAATGCCATGGTGTCCATTGATTTCAGCACCATTTCCCGTCGCTAAATTTGCCAGAACGAGATTGGTATTATTGATGGACCAGTTTCCCTTGAGCTCCTGGCTCAGCCCGTTTTGATCTTCGGTGTACAGGAGATCATAAGTATTGTCGTCAACGAGAACCAATTTGATGGTCACGGGGAATGGTTGATTATTCAGCGGGAACGAAGTTTTGGAGATTAATATTTTCATGTCCTGAGGAGACTGGGGCTTCGCTTTGGAAGTGAACTGAGCATAATAATCGGCAGGCTTCTGTCCGTTAACATCGGTTTTTGGATTGTTTGGCTGCTGCTGTTGATCGTCAGTATTGCCGAGACTAAATCCACAACCCTCCATCGCTAAAAAAGCGATAGCCACATTTAGAAAAATAATTTGTTTGAGCATTTTCCCCCCAAGACTAACGATATCAATTTGCGAAAAAGACAGCCACGCTTTTTCGGAAGGCGATTTTTAGGGGTGTTTTGGACCCTCGCGCTTAGGTTTAATTGGTATGGTTAACAATTTAAACCAAACCATCGGCCTAATTCTTAGGATCGTGGTCGAAGATCCAAGGGATGAGGATTTTGTAAAAGCGCTTTCGAAAGGGATACTCGCGAAGAACGACGGCTTGCAGAAACCGATAATTGTCGGCGAGAAAGCCTTCATAACCAGCTGGCTTTCCGTTCCAATCTGTCCAATCGATTCCACGGCCCATACTGTTTTGAACACCGTTTTGAAAAAGTCCTCTCTCTTGACGCTCAAGCATTGCATTTAAAATTTTATCACCCGCCCAAGGAATATGCGCCATATAGTGGGCCATAATAAAATTGAGGCCCTGCCCTCCTAAAATCCCGCCATTCATATATTGTCCAAAAGTGTCGCGGCCATCTTCGTCTCGTGGAGAACCAAACGCATTCGGAACGTGATAGTCGCTCTTGTTCACGGGAATCAAAAACGACGGCACTCCCAAATCAAATCGAGTAAATTTGACTTCCCACATTTTTCGCCAGAGACGATTCAAAAACGTCTGGCCCCACGCAGGCTCCACTAATCCATAATCGATTGCAATTCCATTCACGATCGGACTTGCGTAGTCGTGAAGCTCTCCATCTTCGCTTCGCCACCAACCCAACCATCCCGTCCTCGGATTATAGAGTGTCTGCACATAGGCTTTTTTGAGCTTGTCGGCTAACTCATCATAGCGCCGCTTTTGACTTACGCGATTGAGCTTCGCTTCCAGATCCGCGAGACATCGCCATGCTCGATAAACAAGGGCGTTCGTGTATCCATCTTTATATCCCGAATTCACGGCATCCCACCACGAAGTACCCGGCAGCTGATCGGACCACACGCCTCGATTGCCCGAACGCACGGTTTCGACCATTCCGTCTCCATCGATATCGCGCTTTGCTAAAAACTCTGCCAATATTTCGAATTTTTCAATGCGTTTCGACAGCCAAAGATAGTCCTCAGGACTTTGCTTGGAAGCCTCGAAACTATCCCAAGCGGCCGTAAGAGGCCCTGCATTGGAATCTAAAAAATTATTGAGCTTCCAGTAACCAATGAGTTCACCGGTTGGGAGCAATCGTTGGTTGAGCCAAAAATCAATCGACTCTCGAATGAGCTCGACACCGGAAACACCGGGCGCAAGTTCGGGGGTCCACAGGACTTCATCGGCATAGAAACCCAGAGTGAAACTGACTGGATCGCTCACCACATTGTTTGCGAGCACTCCGGCGGGTGCGCTAAAAGGATCTTTCACATCTCCCCATTCCGCCGAGGCTTGGAAAATGTTAAACCAGCTTCGACGAATTTTCTTCCAGGCCGCGAGATCCTTGAGTCCGTCGGGCGGTGGAAGGACTACTGGAGAAAACTCGAGCACTGTTCGATGCGCGAGGCTCAGTTCAAATATCATATCCACTTTTGTGTCGGAACGACTTCCTTTGAGCCAAATTTTGGAAACCCCCTGCAGTGGATCGGTCACCAGCAACTGACCAAAATCGGGCGCACTGAGGATTCCAGGAAGGTGAAAACTTCGATCCTCCCCATGATGGTTGGTCAGCAAAGTGGTGGGAGTTTTGCGAGGATCAAAGGGGAAGGTCAATCGGGCCTGATCGGCAGCTTGTGGGCCAACGGGATCGAGACTGATTGTGAAGTGATCTGCTTTATATTCAATTCGCCAAATCAGCTGAGCGGAATTCGAAAGTCGAATGGTGTATGTGATCGCGCTCGAGCCTTCGAGGAGCGCGATACTGGGAGAGTCGTAGGTGTTCTGCCATTTTCCATCTTGGTGGACTTCAAGAGAAACACTTTCGTTCTCGCGAAGGAGATTCGTTTCGGCACGTTTTCCGTCTTCTGTATCCCAACCTAGCTTGACGATTTTGGGATGAGCGGAATCGGCGACGAACATGAATTCGGGTTTAGCGCTGAGATCCACGATTTCAGAGGCGATGAGTTGAGGCGAAGAAATGAGCCCTCCGATGCAAGTAAGCGCCAGCCACCTCAAGACCAAGCTCACACGCAGGTCCAAATTTTTCGCCATTCCCTCCGCCCCCAAATGCGCTGACCCTCTTGAAGGGTATACGCTGTTTTTATCTGCTCTTTGCGCCATGTGTCAATTCAATCCAAACCTTATGGTTCCGAGATATTGTAGTGGTTTAAATCCTAAGTTGTGGATTTTCGAAGCGTTGACTCGCAGCGTCTTAGTCCTGCACTATTTCAATGGGAGGGGAAATGCTGAAAAAATCATTTGGATTTTCCGGGATCATTTTTGCATTCGCAATGTTCGTTATTTTCATCTCTGGCTGTGGGGCTCTGGATACGATGGACGATATGAAATCCACGACTGCCCATATGGATAAAACTACGGATGATATGAGCAAAAACACGCAGGATTTGAACAAAAAAACGGATGAGCTCGACAAAAAAACAGGTGAAGTGGATGAAAATGTCAAACATACGTCGAACACAACCGACGACCTCAAACAAATTTCCCAGAACATGTTTGACGACTTTCTGAATGTGCACATTCAGGGTCGCAAAGGAAATTCGTGGACTATTCGCGCCGATGCTTGGCGGTATATGAATGCCGAACCTCAAGTAGTTGGAAAAATTTCTTGGGCAGCTGGGTTTTTCGAAGCTATGGAGAATCAACTTTGGATCGACCATTTTTTTGACGACAAGCAACGGCTTGAAAAACTAAACAAAGATGCTGTGGACCAGTTTTTACGACTGAGCTTTGCCGAAATCGACAAGCTCCATTCTCGATGGTTTCACGATCGTTTCGAAACAAACCCTTTTGATCATGATAATCAGGCCAAGAATCTATTCGCTGCCGCGGTAACGATGCATTTGATCAACCCAGACGAGGAACGTCTCTACGCGGAACATAAATTGCAAAAGATTTCGATGATGGATCTCCTCAAGACAGCTCTTGCATCCGAAAAGGAATATAATCAAAAAGGACCGGCCGCGTTTCCGGAATATGTCAAAGAAGTTCTTCAGCTCAAACCTGCTGCCATCTATTTACTTCGCCTTCGCGCGAATTTCTTGGCAGGAATGGCGTTTGGAAAAATGGCGAAGCTCGATGACCGAAATAATATCGTCCAGGATGTCAACGGCCTTAAGGATATGCTTTTGGGATGGACCGCCACTCTCAGTCATCGAAATTTAGCAGAAATTGGGATGTATTTGGATTGGATGAAAGAAGCCAATAAGACCTGCAGCTGGATCCATCAACATCTCGGCAGCTGCGATATCGATGCTAAGTTGCAAACACTCTATCGCAAAATGTGGATTCGCTCCGGCAAGAACGGTGGCGAGTGGACTCCCCTTATGGAAAAAGCAGTTGCTGATCTTAAGACTGAAATGAAAACCTTCTTAGCAGCCGCTAAGAACTGAATACCTACACGGAGTCAACACGGGGTCGTCAGTAAGGGGTCACAACACGGTGCAACACGGTGTCAGGCACCGAAGGTGCCAGACTACCGGTAATGCGAGCAAAGGCTTAATGTACGTTTAAAGCTGGTCTAACGGCAATTCTGGCGCTTTTCGCCATCTGATATCGCAATCGATGATACGAGGCAAGATTGCACTTCCACTATGAGAAACCAAAAGTAGTCTGGCACCTTCGGTGCCTGACCCCTTACCGTGCCGATTAATCGACCATTTTCATTTTTGTACGATCGGTTCCGACCTTATACAAAATGAGCATCATTAGAAAGAATGCCAAAACCGCTGAAAGGTCGTTCTCGACTAACCAAGAAGTCTTGGAACCAATCGCCATTCGTTCCATCCATTCGGGCTGCAACGACAAGAAAGCGAGTAGAATTCCCGCAATGGACCCACCAGCAATTAACCCGGAGGAATACAGAATTCCGGGGCTCGATTCCAATTCCGCGTCCGAAGCTTTTCGCCTTTTCGAAACTCGATTGACGAACCATCGCACCAAGCCTCCAAAAAAGATGGGGCTCGTTGTGGAAAGTGGGAGATAAACTCCCACAGCAAACGGAAGCGCTGAAACTCCGCAAAGCTCAAGTACGATCGCTATGGCGATTCCAAGCAGAACCAATCCCCATGGAAGCTGCTGTTTTAAAATGCCATCAATGATCATCGACATCAAGCGGGCCTTCGGCGCTTCGTATTTGAAAACTTGGGAGCCATCATCACGTTCTTTGAGACGCCCATTGATTCCTGGATCCACGAAATACCGAACTGCTCCTCCATCATCCACCAGATACTTTCCCGGCTGAAGTTCTGCGTTCAGGCCCACTCCCCCTTCATGGCGAACCCAAAGCACATGATAGGATTTCGAGTCTTTCTTCGCTTCAGGACCGGTGAGTTTCTGCATTTCTGTCAGGCTCGAAACGTCGCGGATATGCACACCCGCCGGCAGAGATTTTTTGGAATAAACCGTGGAAGCGTCATTCAAGAGATTCAAAGTGTACCCAATGACCAGTGCGGAGGTGAGCGAACCAATGAGAATGGCAATTTGCTGGGCACGCGGCGTAGCGCCGACCAAAAAGCCGGTCTTCAAATCTTGAGAAGTTCCGCCGGCGTTGGCGATGGCCACGGCGACGATCGCTGCAATGCTCAGCGCCACCACTCGATCCTGGAGACTAGTCCACCCCAGCAGCAGAAAAAGTAGGCTCGTAAACAGGAGCGTGGCCACGGTCATTCCCGAAATGGGATTGGAGGAACTTCCGATCTCCCCAGTAATGCGCGAGCTCACCGTCACAAATAAAAAACCTGCAACCACGATCAAAATAGCGCCGACGAGATTCATGTGCAAAATCGGAATCAACCAGATCGCTAGAACAGTGAATCCGACCCCCCCAAAAACATACTTTAGAGGAATGTCTCGTTCGGTTCGGATGAAAGCTCTCATCTTTGCTCCCGGATCTCTGAAGCCTCCGAGGCCCGCTGCCGCAGATTTTATAATCGTCGGAAGACTGCGAAACAAACTGATGAGCCCACCCGCAGCGACACAACCAGCTCCAATATAGAGGATGTAGCTGCTCCAAATTTCATGACCCGTCATCTGCGAAATCGGTTTTGTTCCGGGAAAAAGTGGTGTTGTAAGACCATCGCCGAACAACCGAATGGCCGGAACCAGAACCCAGGTAGATAAAAGACCCCCGGCAACTGTCACAAACGCAACTCGAGGTCCAATGATATAGCCAACCCCGAGCAACTCAGGAGAGACCTCGGCGGTAAGCGTTGCACCTTTAAAAAAGCCAAGCGCCCTTTCCGGGACATCGTTCCAAAGTTTTCCGCCAACATTTAAAAATTTGTAAATGAGACCGAAGAAAAATCCCGAAAACACCGTTTTCGCACTCATGCCCCCTTTTTCACCGACGACGAGCACTTCGGCACAAGCTGTTCCCTCAGGATATGTAAGCTCTTTGTGACCTTTCACCATTAAAGCATGGCGAAGAGGAATCATCATTAAAACGCCAAGAAGGCCTCCGAGTGAAGCCACAATCATTGTGCGACCAAGATCCATATCGAAACCCAGAATAAGAAGTGCGGGAATTGTGGCAGAAATTCCAAACGCAATCGTCTCTCCTGCCGAACCAGTAGTCTGAACAATATTGTTTTGCAAAATGGTGGCGTTCTTGCGTCCGAAAACTTGCGAGATCATTCGAAAAATCGTGATGGACAAAACCGCGATCGGAATGGAGGCGCTCACAGTCATTCCCACTTTGAGCGCGAGATAGAGAGATGAAGCTCCGAATACGATACCTAGAATGATTCCGACGAGAAGGGAACCGGGAGTTAATTCCTTGGGGTGCTGCTGTGGAGATATAAAAGATTTGAAGTTCTCTTGTTCGTTTGTTCTCAATTTTGCGGGCCTCCTCTCACTGGTAGCCACAGTTTAGTGAGCACAATTCAATATGACGATCTGTAATTTTTTGAAGCCATGCAAAATTGAATAAAATCTTATTCGCAAACGTGCTCAAACTAGACTCACGGAACTTTAGTTCGCTGACGAGTTTGAGGGAGGGTCTCACCGAAAACGTTAAAAAATTTGAGTCCGACAGCACGACGATGAAATTGATTCTTCACGATCCATTCATCGAAACACTGTTTTGAATAACCGTACATATTGAGCGGGTGCAGGCGCGTCAGCATTTCCACGTCGTCTGAGTAACCGAATTCACCAGCGCCATAAGTGGCCGCACTAGAGGCATAAATGAAGCGAATTCCATTTTCAAACGCAAAGCCAGCGAGCTCTTTGCTGTAGCGATAGTTATTGTACATTAAATAGTGCGAGTCGGTTTCCGTCGTTGAACTGCAAGCTCCCAAATGAAAAATGGCTTCGATGGAGCTTGGCTCAAGGCGACGCGATTGGATGCGCTCCAAAAAATCTGCTCGATCTAGGTAATCTTCAATGCGTTTGTGCTGAAGATTCTTCCATTTCTCGCTGGTGGTAAGGTGATCGACAACAATAATGTCGTCTTTTCCCAGCCGGTTAAGCTCCCGAACCAAACAGCTACCTATGAATCCTGCGCCACCCGTGACGATGATCATTGAGTTAACCTCTTCTTGGACTGAAAAAATCTTCTTTCATCGTGCATGCCCGCCGAACGCTAGCGCAAAATGAGGTTTCTGCACAGGTTCGATTCTGCAAAATTTGGGGAAGATTATTCTATTTGGTTTTCGCCCATTGAGCGGAGCTTTCAGCGTCCAATTTGCATTCTAGCTCTCTAAACTCGTCACTCACATGGTGACCTTGCGAGTCTTGAATCGTCATTTCGTAAATCGAATACTCGGAAGTAATTTCATTGAGATTATAAGAATTAATTTCTGAATGCGCATTGAGTGCGACCACGAGATTTGGCAGGCGCCCAAGCTTTTCATAAGAAGGGGGCTTACCATCTTTGCCGGGCGTAGATAATTCAACTTCTTTCTCAAGATCCACACAGCTGATGACTTTTTCTTTGTATCGCAAATAAACACAGGTGAGATTAGTAAGTTGGGTGACCTTTTGTTCGCCGGTCACGTCTTCCTTCACATAGGTTGCGCTCAACTTTCCTTTATTATCACCGGAAATAATCAGGCGATCTTGAATATGTTTTTCATGTGAGTGCGTACATTCCAGAATGCGCCCGTTAAAATAAGCTATCTTTGGATTCCGAAGCTTAAAGCTCAGCTTAGTTTGGTCGTTCGAAGTTCCTGCCAAGCTGGGTGATGGAAATACAAAGCAGCTGCAAATTAGATTCACAATGAGACCCGAAAATATTCGTTTCATTCCCGTGACTCCCTTCCCGACTGGGCAAAATACTGGAAGTTGGAGTTCCTCGCAAGATGCGGCAAATATGTCTCGAGTTGGGGAAATGAGGTCGCAGTCCTTCAGAAAGAAAGGAACTTGCGCCGCCGATCAAAGATCCTTTTTATTTAGGAATCAATTGTCCCAGTCACAAGGCAAGCCTTCGAATAGTCCACTGACTTGATAAACTCCGGAATAGCTCGATACGTAGACGTTCCCTTTGGAATCCGCTTGTTCGTAGATCGCCCCCACAAGCTGATTGTCCACAAGAGGCTCAATATTTCGAAGTTCCTTAAATTCATTTTCATCCGAAGATCTTACGATCGTCCATTGAGGGTACCAATCATCGTAGAGGGCAGCCTTCGCCGGCGAATGACCCATGATGGCAAGGCATCGCCCAAATCGAGTCATTGCAAGTGGTGATTCTAAGTTAACTTTCAACTTCTGAGATTTATCGATTGTAGGATGACTCGCTGAGAAACGGTGCAAAAGTTTCTCCGTATACCTAAAATAATAAACATAGTCGCTTGCGTGATCATAATAATTTGCAAAATTGTAATAACCCGTTTGGAGCTCTCCGTTTAACGAAGCATTATCTCCTTCAGAGTTGCCGACCACCGAGGTTTGAGTTTCCATATTCGCCACGAATGGCATAGCATCGAGAAAACGGCCGCTTGAAATCACGACAAAAGCATTTGGGGCCGCGAACTGAAGAGCCCACGGACCGCGAACAATTCCCGGGTATCGCTTTTGAATTTTCCCATTGAAATCCATCTTGAGTAGCCTTCGGCTGATAATACTCGTGAATACGACGGATGGATGATTCAGGTCATCTGCCTTCTCGATGTCCAGAGAAGCGGGCCCACAGTCGATGTACCCTTCACCTTTAAATTTCTCTTCATCTTGGAAATCTATCGTGGAACTCATGGCATGTTTTTGAATATGTCGAACATCGAAAACCCCAAGCCTTTTACCAGCGTCGAAACAGGTCGCTGCCCATCCTGTAACACTCGAGCTGAGCGACGAATGCATTTCTCCCGAAAAAACATAATCCATTTGCTCAGGATGCTCGACCGGGTAAATCAGCACTTTACCCAAAGGATCGGCGCCCACAAGGAGGCGATCTTGAGTCATAGAAATTTGAGGCCGTGCGTAGCTTCGACCTGGCGTAATGGGATGTAAGTAAATGGGAGAAACCTTGAGCTCAGCTGCGGAAATCCTTGAGCTAGGAAGAATTTCCACAGC
>Ga0207108_1021_pt1 | contig 31674 bp, 34 predicted proteins | sample Alteio_BWMinHeat_76_FD_153562 | JGI IMG/M metagenome (GOLD analysis project Ga0207108, IMG submission 153562) | Enriched cells from forest soil in Barre Woods Harvard Forest LTER site, Petersham, Massachusetts, United States -... | ecosystem: Environmental > Terrestrial > Soil > Temperate forest >...
CTCGGGACGGGCGAAGCGATCCGGTATGGCGTCGGCGTTGGCCGGGAAGGTTTTACCTGGTCCGGCACGAAGACAGTGACGATGAAACGCCAATGGCCGGATTGGACTCCGCCGACGCAAATGCTCAAGCGCCGGCCCGACCTGCCGCGCCATATGGCTGGCGGAATGGACAATCCGCTCGGCGCGCGCGCGATTTATCTTGGCTCCAGCCTCTATCGCATTCATGGGTCGAACGAGCCGGACACAATCGGGGCCGCCGTGTCGTCGGGCTGCATTCGGATGACCAACCAGGATGTCGTTGATCTTTCCGATCGGGTCAAGGTGGGCACGAAAGTTGTCGTGATTCGGTAACATCGCGCGTGAGCGAAAACACCTGGGCGTTGCGGCCAAGCCGGTTGTTCTTTGCCCGCATTTATGTTTGCTGAAGACCGAATCTATCCAGGCAGAGCACCACCGCCGTGTTTCCAGCTTATTTTTTGCGGACGCTCGTATAGCCAGGTGCTTCCTGAAATCCAAGTACAGATCAACGAGAACTTTTGGGTTGGCCCAAAACAGGATGAATTGCTGAATCGCTGGTCTCATGCACGCGAGTTTGCCCTCTCTCCGTCAGGTGGATCACACGGTGACCGACGCCGTTCCGCTGAAGACTCCTGATGCGCTGACGGCACGAACGTTGTACGTGCGAGCCCCAGTCGTCACCTTGGTATCCACCCATATTGCGGCCCTTAATGGAATGGGAGTGATTGTCTCTTCATTGAGACGCACTTCATAGGAATAGAAGAAGGGTTCCACATTTGGTTTCCAGCGAAGAATCACGTTGTTTCCTTCTCGTACCCCGGTGAACTGCGTCGGCGTGGCCGGCACGGAGTTCGGAGCGAAGGGCGTGATCCAATAAACGGCAGTGGAATAGGCGTCGAGACGGATCGTATCGTGGAAGGTTCCGTTGGTGAGAGTCAAGTTTGATTGGATGGCAGCGGTCACGCCAATCTCCTGTGCCAGACGGATCGGACCCGCGTTACCCGCGGGAAATGGCAGGCTGGTGCCACTGGCCGGTGGGCCTCCTGCTTTTGTGTAACTGTTCGAACGAACGTGGTCGATTTGGAAACGGGCGACGTTCACCGGATTCCAGGATATTCCGACGATTGAGTAGTTGAGGTCCCAAGCATTGTTGCTGTTGCCGTTGGGATATACGCAGAAGACGGAGCCTATGTTCGTCGCCGCCACCGTAATGGCATGGAACAAATCGGAATTGTTGGGATAGTAGTTTTGCGCGCCGCTGATGAACGTTCCGTGATGGTCACCAAGCAACCTGAGAAGCTCATAGAAACCGTAGACGGGGAGTTTCAAGAGATCGGTTGCAAGCTGGGAACCCGCCACGGGGGTCCAGGCAGATGCAGCCGTCATGATCGAGCGCTTTTCGTCGAACGCGTTCGACACTAGTTGCAGATTGGCATTGTCCGATCCCGTCATAAATCGGAAACCCTGCGGGCTATACTGCGAGCTGAGGGCGTCGTGGGTGATCATGAGCGCTGTCACCCAGGCAGGAAACTGCTCCGTCATCCGCGGCCGGAAGGGCACTCCGAACCTGACCCTCATGTCGGCCTCGTCATTGACGATGGTGATCCCCGTGAAACGGCCCGGATTTGCGTGCGCCATCGCAATCTGCGCCGTTTGATCGGCCTGGTTGACCACCGCTGGGAGATCCGGCGGGGCAATTAGGTTCCAATCCCCCTTTCCATGAAAAGACAGGAAGTTGCATTTCACTGTGGGATTGTTCACCAGAAAATCAGTGAACCGTTGCATATAGAGATCGATGTTCCGGCCTTCAATCGCGGGGCCTCCCAGTCGAATGTTGTATCCCTTTGCGGTAACGGCGTCCGACGTTGCCTTGTACAAGGAAAAGTAGTCGGAACTTGAGGTGCTGCCGATGGTGCCTTGCCAGAAGCTCCCATTGTCAGGCTCGTTCCAGACTTCAAACCACCATTGGCTGATCGCCGCTGCGCCGAATCTTGGATCCGCAAGCAGCCCATCGAAGAAGGCTTGAATTAGCGTCGTCCAGTTCGTGTAATCCGCGGGCGGAGCAATCGGAGAAACCGAAACGTTGGCGGGGAAGAAGCCCAAAACCACGAAGGGGATAAGTCCTCGCGTCGTGAGCTCCGCCAGCGCGTCGAAGGTCGTGGAGAGATCGATCGACCCGCCCTTTGGCCATACGGTTCCGCTTGAGCTTGTCGGCGGCTGCGACGTGCCGGGCTCGGGGGTCCCGCTATTGAGCACTTTCATTACACGCACGGTTTTGAACGCGCCTGGCGAAGCCGCCAGGTTGTCCAGCAGTCTTTTGAAACCGGCGTCCGTCAGGTAATCGACGTCGAACTCGCCCACGAGGCTGAACTCGGCGCCATTGACGGGCCCCTTCGGCCCTGACAAAGGCACCGTCAGATCCTCCACGGTCACCGCGAGGGTTGCGTTCCGAGGACGGGGTTCTTTACCGTGGCCGAACCAGTCCAGAAGGCATTTAATGAGATGAAGAAGCCATGCGAAAAAGCGAGTCAACATGGAAGGTCCCCCAGCGACAAGCACGATCTGAAAAAGCGATAACGTTCTATCAAGGGGATGGGATGCCCAGCATCGACGTTGATCGCAGGACGAATGAGCCGGCCGGTCTACGTCCGGGCTGAGTCATTATACGATCATTAAGCTGGGATAGCTACCTGGCCGAGCACCATCGGCTGATTGCACGGGGCAGCCTCATTATCAATGTCCCGCAAAGGACATCAGCGTCCTGACCGGCACGCCCATGGCTTTGATCTTTTTGGCGCCGCCGAGATCCGGCAGATCGATCACGAAACAGGCCGCCACCACATCGGCGCCGATTTTTTTCAAAAGCCCGGCCGCGCCCTCCGCCGTGCCGCCGCCGCGCCTGTTTTAACGGAAAGCGCCACGGCCAAACCCCGCCCGCCAAAAGGGTGGTGCAGCTCATCGGCGTTGGTCGGATGGGGGTCCTCCACGATCGCAAACAGCCGCATGGCACCGCCAAGCTCATCAGCCCATCAATATGACCGCGATGGGCGCGCCTTTGGCACCTTCCGGGGCACGCTGGCCGGCGTGGTCATCTTATGCGTTCATTGGCCGATCTGGGCCAAGGCGTTGCGCAGCGGCGCGCCGGAGATGCGCATCAAGCCAAGGTAAGGGTGATTCAATTCCAATATCAAAAAAATCGCGCTCGAGACCGACAGCGTTCCGATCAACAGAGCAACGATTACTGTCGCGTTGGCGCGCGCGAAAAGGCCAAATCCCACGAACAACATCGAAATCCAAAAGACAAGAACGGTCAGAAACGGCCAAGGGATCGAACCGTTGATGTTCGAGCATGAGCGCGCGGGTCTGGCGGATGGCTCCGCTTATTTCGAGCGCCCTCTTTTGGATGAAGTGCTGTGCTGCCGTATTGGGCGAGAGTTTTGCAATGCTGTCATAGAAGCTTGCAGCCTCGGCATGGATGGCCGCCGGTGCTTGCTGTCCCAACCAGATGCCGTCCTTCGACCAGATTTTGTCAACCGCCGCTGAAACGGCTACCCGAAGTCTATGGCGCGATTCGTTTGCCTCCGGCCCGTATTGCGCCAGAATGCCGTCGAGCTCGACAATGGTCGCGGAAACCTGCTGCAATTCACCGCTTTGCGTCTCGTAGGAGCTGTTCGCCGAGGCAATGAGCAGGCCGAGGACCAAGGCGGCCATGGTTGGGATGAGCCCCATGACGAGTTTAATCACATCCTTGGAGTCCCCGCTCAAATGATCGTCGGGCAGTTTTTTGTGCAGGACCATGCCGGAACCGCCGCCACGAAGGTACAGACGAAAACCATTAACGAGACGGCCAACGGGGCCAACAATACCGGCATGTCCGATCCTTGATCTTGGACGAATAGAGCGGCCTTAGTTCATTCGCCGGACAAAATGAGGCAGCTTTTTGTCGCGGCAGCGCCGGCGTCTATTCGCCCAAGAGGTGGAGCACGACCTCCCGCCGGTGCGGCGCGCGGCGATGCTCGAACAGATAGATGCCCTGCCAAGTCCCAAGGACCATCCGCCCCGAGGCGACCGGAATGGCAAGCTGCGTTTGCGTTAGCGCGGTTCTGATATGCGCGGGCATGTCGTCCAAACCTTCGGTTTTGTGGACATAGCGCTTGTTGTCCTCGGGCGCTATTTCCTCGAAAAAATTTTCCAGATCCGTTTGGACGTCGGGATCGGCGTTCTCCTGAATGAGCAGCGAGGCCGAGGTGTGACGGCAAAAAATCGTCAAGAGGCCGGTCGCGACATTTTGCTCGCGAAGCCAGGCGGACACTTGCGCGGTGATTTCGACAAGCCCTTTGCCATGGGTTGGAATATGCAGGCTATGAAGCGCTTGGCGCATCGGGGCGATCGAGGGCCTAGCTTGTATCGACGAGTGTAAAGCGGCGCCAAAAAATTTCGTCCTGGACGGCGGGGGTGTTTTGCGGCAGCGAGCTTGCCATCATAAGACCGGAGATGCCTTCAGTAGAACGTTATATGTTAGGTGGTGTTGACAGTTTTTATCCAGAGCCTTGCGGCTGCGATGCATAGCATTGAAAGATAGGCTCTGGCGGATTTTTTCGTAGCGGGTGGCGATGTGGCGGAACTGCTTGAGCGAAGTCGGCCTTAGGCTTCAGCAAGCGCAGCTTGCTGGAAAAGCCGGCGAAGAGCGGTTCACGCATCGCTCGATCAGATTGCGCCGCTTGTAGGCCTCGCCATCGAAGACGCGGGTCATGCCCACCGATGAGGAGCGCGGTTCACGGCATTTGGCGGCCCAATTTCACAATCACCCCCCTATGGTTCCACCCGCAAGCCAAGAATGGGCCGCCACCCCCATTGGGGGTAGCGTTGGTGGGAATTGTATGTATCAACACGTTGAAGGCGGCGGCCCCCCTGTGCCGCCGCGTTCGCCATGGAGATGAACCCATCGGGTGAGGGAGGAAACGATGGTCGAAATTAATCCTGTAGCCAAATATAACCGCACGCTGGGGGGCCCTTACGACGGTTACGACATCATGTTCGCTCCCGCGGAGGAATTAGAGAAACTACAACAGGGCCTACCAAGCGCATATACCATCCAAGGCCAGTCGTTGATATGGATCAAGTACCGTAAGGATCCCAACCGGGACTTCAAGAAATACGCGACCGACTGGGAAATTTTTCACAGCAAAGTCCCCTTCGGGGAAGGTAGCGGCACTTGCTTCCCGGTGATCGACGACGAAAGGGTAGTGATCGGTCATTATGGCACGTTCACCTGGGAACAAATCTTCATCCCTGCGGAATATAAAGATGCGGTCAGAGTGGAGGAGGTTCCGGTTACGGGGACTTTAGGGCTGCCCAGGGCGTGGGAAGTAAAAAAGCGCCCTCCCGGACTAAATGAGCTTGTGGAGTTTGGTGCCGACGTAGTCGTGGATAGATATCAAGAGTATTACTTAAAACGGGGCTATATCAGATATTTCGCACCCCCCCAACAATGGTACACGGTGATAACTGACATAGAAGGCCATGTCTTGCTCGTGCTGAGCACGGGAAATAGTGACGGCATCGAGCCTTCTGCGTTTAGCCCACTCGACTTGATCTTGGTGGTTAAGCTTGTGGTTGTGGGGCTGGCGGCGGCGGGCGCCCTGGTCCTCCGCACCTACGTCCGCAGGAGGGCCGTTCGGGCGGCCCTGGAGAGCGGTGGAAGAGAAGCAGCGCGACGCGTCGGGCGCATCACCGCTAGGGAAATGGAGCAGCACTTAGACGCGGTATTGAGAGCCCGGCCAGATCTCAGACGCCTCATGGCGGCCCGCGTTATGACGGGCGAGGGACGCATGAAAGCGATCAAGATCGCTTTGAAAGAGTTTGAAGACACCCAACATTGGAAGGTGGTGGAAAAAACTGCCGCGGAGATGGAAGCGGTGACTACCCGAGACAACATAGTGACCTTGAGAGCGGACAGGAGGGAGCTCTGGATCAACAAGGACCGAGCCGCCCGGTGGGATCCAGAGGACTTCTACGAGCATGTGGTCCACGACTTGGGAGCGCACGCCCTTGCAGGCCGCGGCGGTACCCTTACTGCAGCGGACATTCCCTTTGTCGGTGACGAGTTCAGGCGTGGAATCACCGACGCACTGGCGCTTCTGGAACGTACGATCAGGCGAGAGGGCGTAACAGGTTGGATATCGAGGACCTTCGGCGGGGAGTAGTGATACCGGCTGCCCAAGAACGCAGATCGTAGGGCAGAAGAGCAAAACCATTCCGCCTTCTGCCGAGACCGGCGCAATACGCCTCGTTTAGGCATCTCGCGCCCCGGCGCGGCAACGATCGTGCGTGGCGGCCTCGTAAGGTTTGACGCAAAGTGTCCATGACGGCAGGCATGGCCGCCATAGCCGATGATCTGGGAACGCCACGCCAAGCTTCCGGCACTGAGGACGCTCCAACGGCGCGGGCCTGAAAAAATATCGGCCTCGTCTTCACTTTCCCGCGTTTGCGCGTAACATGGGGTGGCCTTGGGATCGGGGCGCCGCGATGGACCGGCCGGCTTTCGGGTTAGCGGCTGCGGCTCTTGTTTGCCCTTGCTGTCACGGTCGCGTCGTCGTCCGCGGCGTATCGGCCGGCGACTCGTGCGGCGCGGCAAGGCCGGGCCGCGCCGGGCTGGCAACAATTCTGTAGGAATGCGAAGATGAGCGATAGAAGCGGTTTGGAAAGGCCGGCTTTTCCGGTAGTCGTCCCGGCCCAGCTTCCGGCGGCAGCGCTCGCGGGCGTTCGCACGCGGCGGATCGTGGCACTTTTTTTCGATCTTATTTTCGTCTCCATTCTTTCCTTTTCGCTGTGGTTCGCGCTCACCGTTTTGACCTTCGGGCTTTCGCTCTTCATCCTGCCGCCGCTGTTTCCAATCGTGGCGTTTTTTTACAATGGACTCACGATTTCGGACTATCGAATGGCGACGCCGGGCATGCGGGCGATGGACCTCGAAGTGCGTCTAACCGACGGGACGAGGGTGCCTTTCCTCAACGCCGCGGTGCAGGCGGTGCTCTTTTATGTGAGCACGATGTTCCCGCCGGTATTTCTCGTTTCGCTCTTGAGCGCGAACAAAAGATGTCTGCACGATATGCTTGCCGGCGTCATCGTCACCCGGCGGTTTATGTGAGGGCTAGAATTTTCAGCTGATGTTTTCGGAAGGCGAGCTTCTGAAAACCAAAAAGAGGGCCGGCGAGATTGACGCGAGAACCGCGCGACGCACCGCAGTTTTATCTGACCTCGCCTTCGGCGTGCCCCTATTTGCCCAGCCGGCAGGAGCGCAAGGTCTTTACCCATTTGATCGGCCGCCGCGCCGTGGCGCTGAACGACCAGCTCACCCAATCGGGATTCCGGCGTTCGCAGACCATCGCTTACCGCCCTGCCTGCGAAAATTGCCGCGCCTGCGTGTCGGTCCGCATCAAGGCCAATGAATTCCGCTTGTCGCGGAATTTCCGGCGGGTCGTCGACATCAATCGCGACCTTGCCGGAACCGTGGTACGGGCCGAGCCCACCGCTGAACAATATGCACTCTTCCGCCGCTACCTCGACGCGCGGCATGGCGACGGCGGCATGGCCGACATGACGGCCGTCGATTATTCGACGATGATCGAGGACAGTCATGTCGAAACCCGTCTCGTCGAATATCGCCTCTCCCAGGAAAGCGCCGTGGCGGCGGGCGAGCTCGTTGCCGCCAGCCTGACCGATCGCCTCGCCGACGGTCTGTCGATGGTTTATTCCTTCTACGTTCCGGATGAACAGAGCCGATCGTTCGGCACCTATATGATCCTCGATCATATCGAACGCGCGCGCCTTCTCGGCCTGCCGCATGTCTATCTCGGCTACTGGGTCGCGGGCTCCCGGAAAATGGCCTATAAGGCGCGTTTCCTGCCGCAGGAACGGCTCGGTATGAACGGCTGGGAACGGGTGGATTAGGGGCGTGCCCTTGGGCTCATTCAGCGCCAGTGGAAAGACCACGCCCCCCGAACTTAGCAGCCAGTCAAGAGATCTTCTAATGAGCGCCATCCAATAGGGACTTTACAGCTTCCACGTTTCCTCCGGATTTCGTCAACCGCTCCGCTTCTATCAGACCAGCAACCCACCCTCCATCGACAAGGGTCAACCGAAGGGTGGGATCATGCTCAATATCCAAGCCAAGACTTGCAAAGAGTGTCGGCGGGCAGGAGCGGACTTTTTCGACATCTCTCCCGCCGTTGCCTAACAACGCACTTAATGTCGAGGCCCCTGTCATCCCAATACCGTCCGGATTAACGCTGTTGTCCGCACCCCTGGAGTTACGCCAATAAGACCGCATTGCGTCCAACTTGCCCTCAGTGTAAACATATCCGTGGGTTTGGTTATCATCGTCAATATTTCGACAGGGGCTACTTAGCGGCCCGAGGGCTTCCAAGTCATCAGTCCAGCAGAGGCCTCCATTGCCGTCAGCAGATGAAGCACCATATTTATCGGTCAGCAGCTTCGCTGCTTACAGGCGATGTGGATGTGTGGTGCTCGATCTCAAGTCTCTCCAAACTTATTGTTCTTGGGGAATCCTTTTGGCGGCAAGCGCCCGGCTTCGGCGCGGTTGCCGATCCAATCCCGTAAATCGCTCCGCCCGACGCCAAATGTCCGCCCGGCGGAGTCTTTCCAGGTCAGGCCCTGGCCGAGATAAAAGACCTTGGCATCGCCGAGCCCGCCATCTCGGTATCTTTGCAGGCGCACGCCCTTGCCGCGCGCCATTTCAGGTAGCTGTGCGAGCGGAAAGATCAGGAGCTTACGGTTTTCGCCAATCGCCGCGACATGATCGCCATCGGCGGGCACGATGAGCGCGGCGGTCGCCGGCTTTCCGACGGTAAGAAGTAGTTTGCCTTTGCGCGTACCGCCAACCATCTCGTCCTGGTTCGCGACGAACCCGCGGCCATCGCTCGCCGCCACCAGCATCTTGCTACCGGGAACGTAGGGAAAGACGGCGGCGATCGTCTCGCTTTCGGTGATATCGGCGATCAGACGGACGGGTTCGCCCTGGCCGCGGCCGCCCGGTAATTTCGCTGCGTCGAGCGTGAAAATCCTCCCATCGCTGGCGAGAACGAGGATTTTCGATGTGGTCTCGGCGAAAAACGACACGGCCAATCGGTCGCCGCCTTTGAACTGAACGCCGGCGAGATCCGTGACATTGCCTTTCAGCGACCGGATCCAGCCTTTTTCGGAAACCACGATCGTCACCGGCTCGCGCTCAATCATCGCGCCGGCGATATCGGCATCGGCGATATTGGGGGCTTGTCCAAAACTCGTACGGCGGCGGCCGATCTTTGTCTCGGGACCGTATTTCTTCTTGAGATCGCGAATTTGCGCGGCGACCGTCCTCCATTGCTTTGCTTCATCGCCAAGCAATCCCTCGATCTCGCGCTTTTCCGTCGCAAGATCGTCGCTTTCGCGGCGCAGCTGCATTTCCTCCAGCCGGCGCAAGCCGCGTAGCCTTGTGTCGAGAACGTATGTCGCTTGCACGTCGGAAAGGTCGAAAATCGTCTGCAACTCCTGCTTTGGATCGTCGGCCTCGCGAATGATCCTGATCACTGAGTCAAGGTTCAAAAAGACCACGAGCATTCCGGCGACGACTTCGAGCCGGTGCGCGATTCCGGCCTGCCTGTGCCGCGCGCGGCGCAGCAGAACCTCGCGGCGATGGTCGAGCCATTGCCGCAAGGCCTCCTTGAAGGAGACCACGCGGGGCACGACGCCATCGGCGAGCAGGTTCATGTTCATCGGAAACCGGCTCTCAAGCTCGGTCAGTCTAAAAACCTGCTCCATCATCATTTCAGGATCGATCGCGCGCGCACGGGGCTCGATGACGATGCGGACATCCTCGGCGGATTCGTCACGGACATCGGCGACGGCCGGCAGTTTCTTGTCGGCCAGAAGCTCGGCGATCTTTTCGATGAGCTTCGACTTCTGCACCATGTATGGAATTTCGGTCACGACGGCGGCCCACGTGCCGCGGCTTCCCTCCTCCTTCGACCAGCGTGCCCGCAGCCGGAACGAGCCCCGCCCGCTCTCGTAAGCCTCGGCGATCGCTTGCCTGGATTCGACAATGATTCCGCCGGTCGGGAAATCCGGCCCCGGCGCGAAACTCAGCAGTTGTGCGGTCGTGGCATTGTTGTGCGAGATCAGATAGAGCGCCGCGTCGCAAAGTTCGGCGAGGTTATGCGGCGGGATGGAGGTTGCCATGCCTACCGCTATTCCCTGCGCGCCGTTGGCAAGCAGGTTTGGGAGCGCGGCCGGCAGGACAATTGGCTCTTTCTGGTCGCCCGCGTAGTTATCGCGAAACGCGACCGCGTCCTCGTCGATGCCTTCGAGCAAGAGCCCGGCGACATCGGTCATCCGCGCTTCGGTGTAGCGATAGGCGGCGGCGCCGTCGCCATCGATATTGCCGAAATTGCCCTGGCCATCGACAAGCGGATAGCGTGAGGAAAAATCCTGGGCGAGGCGAACGAGAGCGTCGTAGATCGCCTGATCGCCATGCGGATGGAAAGAGCCCATCACGTCGCCGACGATTTTCGCGCATTTCTTGAATGCGGCGCCCGGATCGAGACGCAAAAAATGCATGCCGTAGAGGATGCGCCTGTGCACCGGTTTTAGCCCATCGCGGGCATCGGGCAAGGCCCGCCCCATGATGGTCGAGAGCGCATAAGCGAGGTAGCGTTCCTCGAGCGCATCGCGCAGATTGACCGGCTCAGTGCCACCCCCGGTTTGAGGCGGCGGGGCGATATTTTTTCCCATGCGCGAAGGCCTAAGCTGCTCCCTTGAGCAAATCAAATTCCGTTTGGTACTTATGGGGCTTATGCACGAATTTGATGGGCGCGATTTGGGGTTGCGCTTTGCGCCAGACGCGGGATCGCGCGCGATCGACGCTGCGCCTAGTCTTGCTTTTCGCTGAGCCAGATTTTCGTGCTTAGCTCGGCGGAATTGTGAACATCGAGAGTCTGATAGAGCCTTTTCGTATGACCGTCGACCGAAGAGAATTTGATGCCGAGTTCGTCCGCGATCAATGGTTTTGTCTTGCCCAAGGCAAGTTGAATTCCGACTTTTACCTGTGCCGGCGTGGCGCCGCTTTCCCGAAGCATGCGCGCCGCATGGGCAATGGCATGTTCGTGCAGTTCGATCGTCACCGCAATGAGACACGCTTTCGGGTTCCTCCGATGTCTTCCGGGTGGGTGTCCGCTGGCACGAGCCTTTGTGCTTCAAGCGTGAATACGCCATGAGCGGTCGAAATTTGCATGCGACGCGGGGTTTTGGAAGTGCCGTTCGCAGCACCGGCGGTCTGGCGGAGAAGCGTCAAAACCGGCGCGGGCAGCTTGTCGCGCGCGGGCACGTAGCGCGTGTGATCGCCCGGCTCTCCCGCGAGAGTTCTGAGCAGGTATTCGAGGCCGTTGGTCTTGAAAACGACCCTCGCGCCGGGCGCCAAGATCATCTGCCCGCTCAGCACAATTGGTCCTGCCGTGCTTATTGGAGCCTCATCCTCCTGGCGCGCATTACCGGACGGAGATCGCCGGAAAGCGAGCGCGAGCCAGGGCCGCAGCCGGTCGAGCCGTTGCACGTCGTCCGCCGTAAAGGGGCGGGCGCTGCGTGGACGCGTGAGGTTGACAAACCCAATAGTCCGGCCGCCATCGCCGATCATCGCGTCCAAAACCCAACAGGAATCGAGCGGAGCCTCTATTTCCCGATAATAGCCGCTTTCGAGGTAGCCTTGTCCCTGCCGGTGCAACGTCCAACCGATGCCCACGGCGCGGACCATAGGGACCCACAGCGAGCATAAGGCCGATGGATCATCCATAAACGTCCACAAACGCTCGCGATAGAGCGCGGCCGCTTCCGGACGTTCGCCGTAGGTGCTGGTTATCGTGGCATCGGGCGCGACAAGACCGAGACGCGTCCAACCATGCGGAATGATCTCGTGCAGCAATGGCACGACCGCAACCATCGCGCTCTCGGGCGGCAGCCCGAGGCAGCATAAGGTCTTGAGATGCTCGACGGCTCCCACGCCCGTCTCCCCTGAAGCGCATCGCACGTGTCGATTGATATCAGAAACGCCTCCCCGTGAACACGGGGAGCGGCGGAAGCGGTTTCGTGTCAATCAGTCCGGGCGATGCGGGCAGATACCAAAACTCATTGGTCGTGACTCTCATCGTCATGCCCGGCCTTGAGCCGGGCATCCAAACAAGAAAGACGTATGTTCGGATGGCCGGGTCAAGCCCGGCCATGACGGTGGGAGGCCGATGGGTCCGCAGACCTAGATGGCCACATCTGGTTCATCTACGGCGGTGGAATTGAAAACATAACTCTTTAGTGCAACCGCGAGAATAGAGGAGATTTTAATGTCAAAAGCTTTCCAGGGTTTCCTGCTATGCAGCTTACTTTCGGTGCCATTTCTTGGCCCTTCAAACGCTCATGCTGCTGGTGCTATGTTAGTCAGCGAGACGGGAGCATGCCTCGACGTGCGAGGGGGGAGCACGGCCAACCGGACGCCAGTACAGGCGTTTCGGTGCAACGCGACCTTTGCCCAGCAGTGGAATTTCGACGGGACTACTATACGGGGTATTGGAACGACCAACCATTTTGCCATGTGTGTCGCCGTTTCAGGAGGCGGAATTGCGGATGGAACGCCCGTCCTGATGACGTTTTGCAACTCCAGTACCGCGCAGTTATGGGTTTACGACCACGGCCATCTACTTAATTTCGCCTCCCATAAGTGCCTCGACATCCAGGCCCTCGGGAGAGATGGTACGCCGGCGACGATCCAGCCCTGCAGTTTTTTCTCCCGCGGCCAGTTCTGGACGATCCAGTGAGCGCCGGTACCAGCCCGCGCTGCCGCGGATCAAGGTGGCGACAATCGTTTTAGCTGCCACTGTGGAATTGAAAAAATAACTCTAGCGCAAATACGAGAATAGAGGAGATTGTCATGTCAAGAGCTTTCCATGTTTTCCTGCTATGCAGCGTTCTTTCGGCGCCAATTCTTGGCTCTTCAAACGCTCATGCATTTATCTTCGCAAATGACTTCCTTGAATTTAAAGTCAGCCCTGAAGATTGCGCCGATCCTCATTTCTGCTTCAGTCCTAAAACATGCATCACCGTGAAGGAAGGCGAGACGGGCGACCGGACACCGGTCGTCGCCTTTCCATGCGAAGGGACCTTTGCCCAGCAGTGGACTTTCAGAGGGGGTGAGATACTAGGCATCGGAACGACCGGAGCGGGCGGCAAGTGTCTCGACGTTGCAGGAGGCGGAGGGGATGATGGAACGCCCGTCCAACTGTTCACGTGCAACGGGACTACCGCACAGCAGTGGGTTTTCAGTAACCAATTTGGCCAAAACAGCATAGTTAATCCCCGCTCCGGGAAGTGCCTCGACGTCGGCAGGGGGGAGGTGTTTAGGCAGGCGACGATCCGATTCTGCAATGAAAGCGGCGGCCAGCGCTGGGTTGCCCGGTAGCGGCGCTCGCAGCCCCCTGTTGCCGGAAGGCTGAAGAGCGCGAGGACTAGCTGCCGGCATCGAGCAGAGGGACCGCATTGCTTTGGCAGCGCGGTCCCTTATGCCGGCTAACCGGAATATCCGGCTTCGTCAGCCTGTTTCACCCCCAGCCGTTGCACGGCTTCCCTGACGAGCGGATCGAGCCCCTCGCCGCCGTCGCCCAAATGATGGACGATTTTCTGACGCATACTCGGGTTTCGGCAAGGCGGACCCCGGCCGCCGTGCAGCGCGCTAGGTCTCGCCGGCATGCTTCGGCCGGTTAGGCCTTCGTGCGGCCGCCGCATCAGCCCGCGCCTCGTTTCGACCGTCGCAGGTGCGTCTCGCCCCACTCGCACATCAGCTCCGTGATCGGCCGCAGGGTCCGCCCGTAGGCCGTGAGCGAATATTCCACCTTGGGAGGCACGACCGGATAGACATTGCGGTGGACGATGCCGTCGTCTTCCAACTCGCGAAGTTGTTGGGTTAGCATGCGTTCACTGATGTCGGGAATTTTGCGCCGCAGTTCACCGAAGCGGCAGACTTAATCCCGCAGCCAGAACAAGATGAGGGCTTTCCATTTGGGAGTTATATATTTGACTCCCGTGAAAAAAAGTCGCCGATTAAACAAAGTCAAAACGGTGGTTTTTGCCCAATATATAGAACGGGGCCGTTATATCCGTGTATCAACATTGGAATTGGCCCCCGAAGTTGCCCAGATACAAACGGGCCGCTCGTTGTCCCTCCAAATAGGTTTGCGCGCTTAAGGGCGCGGTATAACGGGTCGTCTTTTAAAATATCCACATTAGTTCCTAGCGGACTATACATTATCAAACCGGCTGGCGCATACCATTTATCTTCGCGCGGCGGTTCTGGCAAGTATATTTTAGCGCCTGCTTCTTGGAAAAGCATAAAAAATTGTATGGCAAAAATTTGCGCCTCTGGGTCATTTTGGACAACGATCGCGATTTCCAGGATTTTTCCGCGCAGTTCATCAAGCATAGCTGATTTCTGTTCTGGCGTTAGCGGCGGCCTAGGCGCTCGCTTTTGGATTTCCTGGTCTAACTGGAACCGGAGAAGCGCCGCCTCCCTTTCCAAAACCGCCGTACGTTCGGTTGCCTTTGCCGCTTCCTCGGCGGCTTTCGCGGTTTCCAAATGAACGCGCGCCATTTCATCATCATGGCGCTGTTTCTCGGCAGTCTGTTGCTTCTCGGCCAAGAAATCTCTCCGGCCACTGTACTTCCAAGTGATGGCCTCGGCGAGCACCAGCAAGGCGAGCAGCACGATTCCCGTAACCTCGGCCCAACTGTGAATGCGCGAGACTGCGCTAAGAGAGTCCTAGCCGGGCCAATCTGGCATGACGATTATCCCCTGATCATTGCTTGGCTAGCCTCGATCCTACTCACTATCAAAATCATGCGCCGCTGGGGTCGGCAAAAATGATGGCGCAAATGACGGCTAACGCAGATCAAGCGACTTCTTCGCCTCCTTTGCAATTTTCGCGGCGCGCTTTTTGCGCTTCTTCGCTGGCTTCGTCTTTGGCTTCGGCTTGTAGGCTAGAACCTTATCGACAATTGCATCCAGCGCCTTTAGCGCCTTCTGTGATGGAGGCTCTGTCATTTGATCAGCGCCTTATATGTCAGCCGCTTTCCGGCAACGCCGGCCACAAAGCTATCAAGCCTGGTCAGCGTGTGGTTCTTAACATTGCCTTCGTTCAGTCGGAAGGAAAATTCATCAACGTAACGGCCAAGATGCTTCGGGCTGGCGTGGTGATAGACGCCGATCAGGCCGCGCTTGAGAACCGCGAAGACGCTTTCAATTCCATTGGTGGTCACGCCGTCTCGAACATACTCGCCAGCGCTATGGTTGACAGCATCATGGCTGAAGCCGCCAATGCCCGCATATGCGCCAGCTTCGTCGGTATGCAAGGTCGATCCGATTTCGACGTGTTGATGAATAGCGGCTTGAACTGTTTCCTTGTCTGTGCTCTCGATCGGCGTTGCAACCGTTCGACCGCCGCGTTCGCGCATTCCAAGAACGGCCGTCTTGCCGACAGTGCCGCGACCGGCCTTGAGTTTTTTGTGTTCGTGCTTGTTAGCCTCGATCCCACCGATATAGGTTTCGTCGATTTCGATAATGCCGCAAAGCTTCTTGAAGTCATCGCCGCAGGCTTCGCGAAGCCGATGCAGAAGGAACCAGGCCGACTTTTGCGTGATCCCGATTTCCTTGGCGAGTTGCAAGCTAGAAATACCCTTGCGCGCCGTCACAAGCAGATACATCGCGTAGACCCACTTGTGCAACGGAACGTGCGAGCGCTCGAAAATAGTCCCGGTGCGCGCCGTGAAGTCCTCTTTGCATTGGTTACAACGATAGAAGCCTCCCTTGCGCGTAGTAATGCGCTCACCAAGGCCGCAAACAGGGCAACGCGGCCCTTGTGGCCAAAGCCGACCTTCAATGTAAACGCGCGCCGTCTCTTTGTCAGGGAATTTGTCGAATAGTTCGAAGGTTGAAATGGTTGACTTGCTCATGACATATCCCTCACTTTCATGCTCAGAACCTAGCACGAAAAAGCGAGGGAGTCAAGTATATAATTCCCTTCCATTTGCCCCCGATCACTTCCAGGGTGGCTTCCACCGGGCAGTGGTGCCGGGGAGCCGGTTTCGGTTTATTTGCAGCCATACTTACCATGGTGTTAGTATCACACCCCATTATGCGTACTTGTTTCATACATTGGTAAATCTTACCATGCCCGCGAGCAACGGGGATTATAGGAAAGTCGTGAAAGCGTTGATTTCCGGCTATCTCACTCGGAGCACGCATGATGAAAATTAGCATTCTCGGTGCCGGTAACGTCGGTGGCACTCTGGGACGCGCCTGGGCGCGCAAGGGTCACGATGTGTTGCGGCAATGTTCCTGCCGCTAAAGCGAGCGTTGCGTCCCTGCTGCGTGACCTCGACCTCGATCCGGTCGATGCCGGTCCGTTGACGAGTGCCAGGTACATCGAGCCTGCCGGGATGCTCTGCGTTCAATTGGCCTATGGCATGGGCATGGGACCCAAGCTCGGGATGAAGCTGCTCCGTGGATAGTACCGCCGCCGAACTCTCCTATCTTTGACAGGGATTACTCTGATGACCACAGCGGACATTTCGGGCCCTCGCGCGGCCAAGCTCAAAACGCATCGGAGCAATCAGCGTCCGCCGTTCGAACGCATTGCCCTCGTCCTGCAGGGCGGCGGTGCGCTTGGCGCCTATCAAGGCGGGGTCTACCAGGCTCTGGCGGAGGCCGATCTGCATCCCGATTGGGTCGCCGGCGTTTCGATTGGCGCGGTCAATGCGGTGTTGATTGCGGGCAACCCGCCGGAAAAGCGCGTCGCGCGGCTGAGGGAATTCTGGGAGATCGTCAGCACGGCGCCCTTTGGTGTCGGCGACCTCCCGTCAATCGAGATCAAGGACGAGTTCACCCATAGATGGCTCAATCAGCTGAGCTCGTTGGGCACTTTGCTCGGCGGCGCTCCGGGCTTCTTCAAACCCCGCGTGCCGCCGCCCTTCCCCTCGACGCGCGGAAGCCTGGACATGCACAGCTATTACGATGCCGCGCCTTTGAGAGCGACGCTCGAACGCCTTGTCGATTTTGACCTGCTCAATAGCGGAATCACCCGTTTCAGCGTTGGCGCGGTGAATGTGCGCACCGCCAATCTCGTCTATTTCGATAACTCCAAGCATGACATCGGTCCGGAACATGTCATGGCGAGCGGTTCGCTGCTGCCCGGTTTGCCCGCCACGGAAATAGAGGGCGAATATTATTGGGATGGCGGCCTCGTTTCCAACACGCCGCTGGAACGGGTGCTCTCGGGCGCGCCACGCCAGGATACGCTAGCCTTTCAAATCGATCTATGGAGCGCGAGCGGCAGGTTACCGGGTAGTCTGATCGAGACCGACGAGCGCCAGAAGGACATCCGGTTTTCGAGCCGCACGCGGGCGGCCATCAATCAATTCAAGAGAGCGCAGCTCTGGCGCAGGGCGACCCACCACCTGCTCGAGCGGCTTCCCGAAGAGTTGCGGCAACTGCCGCAAGCAAACCTTCTCGCCGGCGAGGCCGACGAAAAAGTCTTCAACATCATCAATCTCATCTACCACACCAAAAATTACGAGGGTGTGTCGCAAGACTACGAATTTTCCAGACGAACGATGGAGGAGCATTGGCAGTCCGGCTACAACGACGCGGTTCGGACCCTGCGCCATCCCGAGGTTTTGCAGCGCCCCGAAAATCACGAAGGCGTTTTCACTTTCGACCTCGCGCGCGATGGACGTGAATAGAAAGCGCGGCACGTCGCACCAACCGGCGCCCGATAAGGAAACCAACGATGAAGCTTGCCGATGTCGCAAAAAATGCTTTCGCGATGCCGCTGACCGACCCCGCCTACCCGCGCGGGCCGTACAAATTCTACAATCGCCAATACGTGGTGATCAGCTACCGCTCGGACCCGGATGTCTTACGCGAGGCGGTCCCGGAACCCCTCGAGGTAGCGGGCGATACGGTCAACTACGAGTTCATCCGCATGCCCGACTCCACGGGTTTTGGCGATTATACGGAGACCGGCCAGGTGATTCCGGTGCGCTTCCACGCGACCGATGGGACGGTGCAAGAGGGCGGCTATGTGCACGCCATGTATCTCGACGATAATTCGCCGATCGCCGGCGGCCGCGAGATCTGGGGCTCTCCGAAAAAGCTCGCCAAACCAAAGATCGCGCATGAGAGCGAGACCTTGGTGTGCACCTTGCACTATGGCTCGGTGCTGTGTGTGGCCGCCACCATGGGCTACAAACATCGCGAGCTTGATCCGGCGCCTTTGCTGAAAAGCCTGGCAAAGCCCAGTTTCATGATCAAGATCATCCCGCATGTGGATTGCACGCCCCGGATCTGCGAGCTCGTGCGGTATTATCTCGAGGGGGTCACGCTGAAAGGCGCGTGGTCCGAGCCAGCGGCAATCGAGCTTTTCGAGCATGCGATGTGCGACGTTGCCCGCCTGCCGGTGCGCGGGGTGGTTTCCGCCAGCCATTTCGTCACCGACCTGACGCTTGGCCTCGGCGAGGTGGTGCATGACTACCTGGCCTGATTACGGACCAAGATACGATAGGAGTGTCCCATGCGTTTGAAGGATAAGGTTGCCGTCATCACTGGCGCCGCCAGCGGGATCGGTAAGGAGATCGCGATCACATTCGCCCGCGAAGGCGGCAAGGTCGTCATCGCCGACCTCGATCAAAAGGCGGCCGATGCGACCGCCGCCGAACTCGACCCCACTGGCGCGCGCGCGGTTGGCGTCGCCATGGACGTCGCCAACGAAGAGCAAGTGAACGCCGGCATCGCCAAATCGATTGCCAGATTCGGCGCGCTCGATGTGCTTGTCAGCAATGCCGGCATTCAAATCGTCAACCCCATCGTCGATTTCGAATTCGCCAAATGGAAGAAGCTGCTGGCGATTCATCTCGACGGGGCGTTTCTCACCACGCGCGCCGCGCTTCGCCAGATGTATAAGCAAAACAGCGGCAGCATCATCTACATGGGCTCGGTGCACTCGAAGGAAGCCTCGGTGCTGAAGGTTCCTTATGTGACCGCTAAGCATGGCCTGATCGGCCTCGCAAAGGTCGTCGCCAAGGAAGGCGCGGCGCACGGTGTTCGCGCCAATGTGATCTGTCCCGGCTTCGTCCGCACGCCGCTTGTGGACAAGCAGATTCCCGAGCAGGCCAAGGAACTCGGCATCACAGAGCAGGAAGTCATCAAGAACGTCATGCTGAAGGAAACCGTGGATGGCGAATTCACCACTGTCGAGGACGTCGCCGAGGTGGCGCTGTTTTTTGCAGCCTTCAAATCGAACGCGCTGACCGGCCAATCGCTCATCGTCAGCCATGGCTGGTTCATGGAGTAGGCGACGCTTGTTGCGGCACAGACCAGCCGCACTTGAAGATCGAGGCGGCACGGGCGTGGAACAGGTAATGGAAGACTCGCGGCGCGACGATCAAAAGGAGACCGGACGTGTCGAATCCTTCAGCGACGGCGTCATTGCCATTGCCATCACCCTGCTCATTCTGGAAATCAAGATTCCCAAGCCCGATGAAATTGCCTCGGTGAGTTTGTTCATCAAGCTGTTGGATTTGTGGCCGAGTTTCCTTGCTTTCGTGACGAGCTTCGCAACAATTCTGGTCATGTGGGTCAATCACCACCGCGTGTTCCGGCTTGTGCGAACCACGGATTACCCGTTTCTCTACTGGAACGGTTTTCTGCTGTTGATCATCAGCTTCGTTCCATTTCCGACCGCTCTCTTAGCCGGGCATCTTACCAGTCCCGACGCAGCCACGGCGACAGCTGTTTATGCGGGAACAAATGTGGTGATGGCCTTGGCGTTCAGCGGAGTGTGGGGGCACTTACGAAAGCATCCGCGCCTTTTGTTCGCCACGGCCGATCCTGACGAGCTCGAGGGAATTTCACGCCAGTACCGCTTCGGCCCTCTGCTTTACCTGATCGCCTTCGGCGTGGCGTTTGTTTCGCCTGCCGCATCCATTGCCGCCTGTCTTGCTTTGGCGATCTTCTTCGCGTTCGCCGGTCGGCCGGCCTGGGCTCGTTCCGCGAAAAAATAGGAATGAGGCCGGCCGCCAAAGCCGACGTTGAATTAAACGAGCACGACTACGTGACATATACCCCGGACCGGCAACCAACAGGTTAGGAGAACCCAGATGAAGATCATCGCTTATGACTGCATTAAGCCCGGCGCAACCATGGACGCTATTCAGCCGCTTCTTCCACTTGAAGTCGCGAACGTCTGGTGGCTTTGGAAGGCGGGTATCGTGCGCGAAAACTATGCCCGCGCCGATGAGCCCGGTGTGGTTATCGTCTTCGAGCTTGATAACGTTGAGCAAGCAAAGCTTTATGTGGCTGACTTTCCGATGTCGAAGGCAGGTTATCTGGAATGGTTTTACATCCCATTGCAAGCTCCATTGCCGATCGAGAGCCTGATGGATAAGTCCGTCGATACCGGACCGCCCTATGACCGCACGGCAAACACGAAGTAGAAAACATCAGTTACCGCAGCCACGCGTTCATCCGCGCGATGGAGGAGTCGATCACATGCAACAGAAATTCGGGCTGAATATCCCTCGAACTCTGGAGGAGATTTGCGATCCAACGCGCATGGCCTTGCTTGTATACGATATGGAAGTCGGCGTAATTTCCCAAATTCGAAATGGTCCAGAGATTACGTCGCGCGTTTCGCACCTTCTGCAGGCCGCCCGTGCAGGAGGGTTCCGGGTGTTTTTTAACCGCTACATGACCCTCCCTAAAGAGGTCGCGGGCGTGTCCCAACTGCGCATGGCAATGGACTGGCAGCATGTGGACTCAATCGACAAAATCCAGCCGCGATTTCTCCGCGACTCTCCTGAATTTCAGATTGTTTCGGAGCTGTCACCGCTCACGAGCGAAGCCGTCTTTGACCGGATTACCATGTCCGCGTTTGAAGGTACGCCGTTGAACATGGTTCTGCGCGACTGTGGAATAAATGCCTTTGTCATCGCGGGCGTGGCGACCGAGGTCGGCATCGAACCGACCGTCCGGCACGCCGCCGACCTGGGCTACATCCCAGTGATCGCCACGGACGCGTGCGGCGCGGGAAACGAGGCAGCTGCTCAGCGGTCATTGGACAGCCTTCGCTTCGCCGGAAATGCAGTCATGACGGATACAGACTCAATCCGTGAGATTTTTCGTCGCCAAACGAAATCGCACTAATCGAAATGAGGCCGACCGCCAAAGCCCGAAGTTCGCCAACATCGGTGGCCGTGTTCAATTAAAATTACGAAACACCGCACCCCGCACCGCCAAGTGACATGCTTTCCTCCTTCGTCTCGCCACCATGGTGGCGGAAAAGCGGGAGGCGTCCCCCCCATGACACCACCACGAGTTTTCGGTCCCATTCCACTCGTTGCCCACCGGAGCCATCGACTGACCTACATCTCAAGTCGAGAGGCGGCTGGCGCCGCCTTCCGCTCTGCGATCGTCTACGTGGCTATGGCTGCCTTGCCGGACGGAAGTGGTAGCCAGGGAAGTCGAAGCCGCGTTCGATCGGCCCGGAATGTCTTGTCCTCTTGCTTCTCCAGACTGAGCGCGGCCTCTCAGAGCAACTGCAATTGTTCGCCGGGGCGGGCCGGACGCCGGAACAAATCGCAACGCAACGGCACGCGGCTTCGCCCAAGGCCTAGTCTTGCCGTCGCCGCCTCGAACCTGCGGCCAATCATCCAGGCATAGGGGCCGGACCCGGTCATCCGCGCGCCAAACCGCGAATCATAGAGCTTGCCGTCGCGCGCCGAGCGCATCAGGGCCAGCACGTGCTTGAGCTTGCCCGGATAATGCGCGCGCAGCCAGTCGGCAAAGAGTTCGCGGACTTCAAGCGGCAGCCGCAGCAGGACATAACCGGCATCGCGCGCGCCCATGGCGTGTGCGCGGGCAAGGATCGCCTCGATCTCCGCATCGTTGATCGCCGGGATAATAGGCGCGACCATGACCGCCGTTGGGACATTCGCCTCCGCCAACTGCCGGATCGTATCGAGCCGCCGCTCCGGGCTGCTCGCGCGGGGTTCCATTTTCCGGGCAAGGGCGGGGTCGAGCGTCGTCACTGACAAAGCCACTTTCACAAGGCCTTTTTGGGCCATCGGGGCGAGGAGATCGAGATCGCGCAAGACAAGCGCCGATTTGGTGACGATCGCAACCGGATGATTGGTCCGCGCCAGCACTTCGAGTACCTTGCGCATCACCCGCTCGTTGCGCTCGATCGGCTGATAGGGGTCGGTATTGGTTCCCATCGCGATGGTTTTGGCGGCATACCCCGGCGCCGACAATTCGCGCTCCAGAAGGCTTGCCGCATTGGTCTTGGCAAACAGCCTTGTCTCGAAATCGAGGCCCGGGGACAAGCCGAGATAAGCGTGGGTGGGGCGCGCGAAACAATAAACGCAGCCATGCTCGCAGCCGCGATAGGGATTGATCGACCGGTCGAAGGAAATATCGGGAGAATTGTTACGCGTGATGATTGTCTTGGCGGACTCGTGCGTCACATGCGTGTGCAATAAAGGCAAATCCCCGGGCGGATCCCAGCCATCGTCTTCGTGAGAACGCTTCTCTTTTTCGAAGCGTCCGCTCGCGTTCGACGGTGCCCCGCGGCCTCGCTGCGGCCTCCGCGGCGCGCCATCCGCTGGCGCGCGAACCAAAGCCGGCTCACTCGGAGAGCCGTTCGCAACACCCCCCGCGACGCTCGCGGGCGGCAGCGCGGGTGCTCTTGCCGGGGCTATGTCGAGCCGCGCCACCGTATCCATGCGGTTTTGCCGCGCGGCGGTGCTCGTTGCCGCCATTTCCGGCTTAGTCGGCATGGCCGCTTTCTCGCCAATGTCATGTTTTTGCCGCATTTCCGGCACGTTTTCATAGGGTTATCGCCGCGCCGGCGTTATCCTGCAAACTTCCATGTACACTGAATATTCCATGTACAAATGAAAAACATATACGGAACTAGCGGGCTGAAGTCAAATGTTCTTGTGGATAAGCGTGGATAACTCTTGCCGGAAATCGCGATCTGGAACCCCAAGGCGCTGATTCGTTTATGGAAGTGAGATTGAAGACATATAGGTGACATGCTTCTGACACCCCAGCGAGGTTCGGATGTTAATTCGGACCGCGCGCTGCGCGCCCGGACCTCGGCCAAGGTTGTCGCGCAAACGAACCGGTTCAGATCGAGGCCCGCATTGATCACGCCCGGCGGAGATAGTAGAGCGGCCGATGACCGGCGGCGACGGGGTTGCAGCTTCTCTGGCCTGACCGCCCCGCCCGCTTCCTTCCTCGTCCGCAACCCGGAGCGAGTTTACCCCTTGCGACGGGACTGGGCAGCCACACAAGGGCCATCGAAAATCCCCGGCGCGCTTTTCTCATGTCCTTCGATCGCGAGGAGCCGGGATTTCGTCAAGACGCCGCCATTCGCGGAGAAACCGCCGATCCCGCCGCCGGCCGCGACCACCCGATGGCACGGCACGACGATCGCAAACGGGTTTCGTGCGAGAGCTTGCCCAACCGCGCGAGCCGAGCCCGCGGCGCCGGCCCGTGTCGCGACGGCGCCGTAGGTCATTGTCGTGCCCCGAGGAATGCTACGCGCGGCCTCGTAGACGCGGCGGTGGAATGGCGGCACGCGGTCCATGTCGAGCAGAACGGATGAGAGATCGCCCGGCTCGCCACGCAGAACCGCGACGATAGCGTCTTGTGCGCGCTCTACCTCGGATGGCGGGGCCGCCTCTCTCGCGCGTGGAAATCGCTGGAGCACGCGCGCGTGGGTCGTTTGTTCGTTGGCCTCCGGAAGTTGCACGCAAGCGATCCCGCGTGCGCCCCATGCGATAGCGCATCGGCCAATCGCCGTATCGAAGAGCGTAAAAAACACCGTCATGACGGCTCAACCATAGCACTCACCGCGAAATTCCACGCGAAATATATCGCAAATCACGAGCGGCGATCATTTCACCGAAAGAATACGTATTCGACGAGGGCGGCCACCGCGAGCAGCAGCACAAGCCTAAAGGCTATGCCAGGAACGCCCTCATCCTGTCACCCATCTTGTCCTGCGTCATCGCCTTCCTTCATTCTCTAGCGATTCGGATTTCAATCTAAAGCATGTCGCCGATATCCGATGCCCCGGTCGGGTACGCAAATATGGTTTGCTGGAGAGCCGTAGCTGTCAGATCTTGGCGGATTGCGAGCGCGAATAGATTGACGATCTCATCCACATGCGGGCCGACAAGATGAGCGCCAAGCACGCGATTCGTCTCTTCCTCGACCAGAACCTTGAAGCCATAGACCGGCTCTGCCGCCTGCCGGGCCGTGAACCAGTCTGGGGCCTTTTGCACCTGCATGCGAAACTTGCGGCCCTGCTTCCGCGCATCCGCCTCGCTCAGCCCGACAGCCACAATCGGCGGAATGGTGAAGGCGACACTCGGAACACCGCGATAATCGGGCTTGTGCCGGTTGCCTTCCAGCATGTTCCCGGCCACCACCTTGGCGTCATGACTTGATATCGGCGTGAGCGGCGGTCCCGAGCTGGCGGCATCGCCCGCCGCATAAACGGCCGGGTTCGAGACGCTTTGCAGGTAGTCGTTGAGCTGCAGACGCCCGCCCTTTAGAGCCACCCCGGCCCGATCCAGATCGAGGCTGCCGAGGTTTGGCACACGGCCGGCGGCATGCACCACCAAATCCGCCTCAACGGCCATGCTCTGTCCATTGGACGAGGCTTTGACGCGGTATCCAGCCCCGGTTTTCTCGATGCCTTCAACGATCGTTCCGGTGCGCACGTCAATCCCGATCGCCTGAAACTTCTCCATCAGCCAGCCAACCAGATCCGGATCGAAATGGGTGAGCATGCGCTCGCCCCGTTGCAGCACCGTCACCTGCGCGCCAGCGCGCGCGGCAATGTGGGAAAACTCGGCAGCGATATAGCCGCCGCCCACCATCACAATCCGTTCCGGCAAAGTTTCGAGGGCGAGAAACTCCTCGTTTGTGATCAAATGCTCTTCGCCGGGAATGCCGAGCGTCACCGGGGTTGCCCCTGTGGCGATCAGAATATGCCGGGCATCGAGCGTCTCGCCGTCAACCTCCACGCTATTCGGCCCCGTAAACCGGGCCTGACCGCGGAAGGTCGCAATGCCTTTCGCCCTATAACCATCTTCATGCTTCGAGGGGACGGGATCGGTAAAGCTGCGCTTGAAGGCGATCAGCTCCGGCCAGTCGATGTTTGGCGCACCGACAACCCCCTTGCCGTGCATGCGCCGGGCATGGTCGATCACCGAGGCCCCAGCGACCAGCATCTTTTTCGGGTCGCAACCGCGCAGGGCACAAGTGCCGCCAAAGGGCTTGCAATCTATCACGGCTACGGTCCAGCCGGCCGCACGGCAGCGCATGGCGGCAACCCGTGCCGCCGTTCCCGTTCCGATAACGAGCAGATCAAACTGCTGTGCCATGTCTGATCAACCAGCAACGGGCCGCCCGCGACAATACCCCGCGGACCCGCTTTCCCGTGCTTCCTGCATCGGCGGGCACGGTACCGAGCCGTAAGAGCAGAACACACAACAATCGCCATCGTTCGGCCGCAGGACCACACCACAGCCCTTGCAGTCGTAGAAGAACTGGCAAGCGTCGGTGGGCATGGTTTCGGTTTCTTGGTGTCCGCACTGCGGGCAAGTGAGGGTCGAGCGCAATTCCATCAAATTTCCTTGCAATGCCGGATCAGCGCCCGGCGTCGCGCAGCAATCGTTCATGACGACTTGATTTCCTGATCGTTCGGTGTGGTCGTGCGGCAATCTGTCGTAGTGCGCCGACGATTGAGCCGGTAGGCAACGAGCCCCAGGCACACCATCAGCGCCGGGATCACGGCATAAGCAGCTTTGGCAAGCAACGCCGTGAGACCGGCAGTCGCCAGCGTGACTGCAAGCAAGGGCGCTGCACAGCAAATCGCGGCCAACCCGGCCCCGACAGCGCCGGTAGCAATGAGCGCGCGGTCTTTCATGGCCACAGCATCCCTTTCGTATAAGGGAACGAGGGATAGCCCGCTTCGGTCGTTGCCTTAATGAGCGCCTTCACGTCCGCCTTCGTGTCGTCGAAAGTGACGACGGCCGTCTTGGTTTTGTCCGAGACTGCGACATTGGTGACGCCCGGAACAGCCGCGAGGCTTTCCTTCACGACATGCGGACAGGCCGCGCAATACCAATTCCGCACCGCGAGCGTCACTGTCGTTTCGCCCGCGAAGGCGGGCGCGGCGAGCGCGCCGAGCGCGAGGGTTATCGCGACGAGCATTTTGGTCATGGGCCGGTTCCTTTTCCCTAGTTCTCTTTCCTCCGCCGATCTCTATTTGAACGATAGCGCTTTGCAATTGTCAGTCACTGACCACCTTGTCTCAGGCGGGTTTGTTTTGATTAAGTCGATAGTATTAGACCCCAACTTCTTGCCGCCGAATAACGACTCTCCTATCGCGAAAACCCAGAAAAAGGATCCGCCCGGCCCATTATTTTCGTGTTCATCAGTAGACCGAGTATCATACACGAGGTCGAAAGAGTACTGATTGGCTTCCGGCCCGCCACTTGGGTTGTTTATGCCAAGCGGAACGATAGCAAAGCCGTTGATCTCAAGTTTTGTGCCCTCCGGGATAGTGGTTTCCACGGCACTCGAAACGCCCATGTTCTGCGCGAACCTCGGGTCCGAATACATAAAGCGACGATTCTTGTCCCACACAGTCGTCTTGGCCTTTTGTTCGGGAGTGGATTGGTCCACATAAAGATGCGTTGGGTCGAAATCGAACCTTCCGCTGGGTTTTGTATTGTCCACGGCTTCGATTTTGAAGATAGCAAAGGCTTCGTCAGACCGTGTTGTCACCGGGCCGGCTGCCGTGTCGTACCCTTTGCAGATGCCGACCTGATGGTAGGAAATAGCGATCGTTTCGCCCGCGAAGGCGGGCGCGGCGAACCCGCCGAGCGCGAGGGCCATAGCGACCAGCAGTTTGGTCAGGGGCCAGTTCCTTTCACGAAGGCCAGTAGTATCCCTGCAACGAGAAGCGCACGATCCGGCATCGCGCTTCAGCTCTTGGGCGCGGAAGGATAGCCCGCGTTCGTCGTCGCCTTCACGAGCGCAGCCACCTCCGCCTTGCTGTCGTCGAAGGTCACCACGGCCGTCTTGTCCTCGGCCGACACCACGACGTTGGTTACGCCCGGTACGGCCTGGAGGCTCGCCTTTACCGTGCGGGGGCAGGCGGCGCAGGTCATATGCTGAACCGCGAGCGTGATCGTCTTCTCGGTGGCGAAAGCGGAAGACGAAGCGGTGAGGCCAAACCCGAAGGCGGCGGTGGCAAGCAATTTAATCATGGGTTTTTCCTCTCAGGAGTTCAGCAGGAGCGGCGCAAACAGGTCGAAGGCAATCGCGCCGGCGACGAGGATCGTCGCCAGGACGAGGCCCGCCTTGACGATATGGTTTGGCAGCGGCCGGGCGCAGGCCGCTCCCTCCGCGCAGGCAATTTTGTTGCGGCGGTAGACCAGCCAGTAGCCGTAGCCGAGGCAGGCAAGGGTCGCGGCGATGAAATAGGGCTGATAGGGAGCAAGCGCCGTGAGGTTGCCAATCCACGCGCCGCTGACGCCGAGGCTGAACAGCACCAACGGCGCGATACAGCACGATGACGCCGCGATTGCCCCCAAAATGCCGCCGAGCGCGGTGAGCCGCATCGCCGCGTCCGGGGTTTGTCGCTGCAGCTGACGCGATGGAGCCATCCCTATCGCCGGGTCATCGTGTTGAACGTTCATCATCGCTTCCTTGCATTCTGGGACAGTGATATAAGGTCTGTAGTTACTACGGGGTCAAGCAGGTAAGGATCACAAACATGCGACCGCTGACCATCGGAACGCTCGCGAACGCTGCGGGGGTCCATCTGGAGACGGTGCGATATTATGAGCGCATCGGCCTGATGCCGAAACCTTCCCGGACCGCCAGCAATTACCGGAATTTTGGGCCGGAGCATGTCGAACGGCTGCGCTTTATCCGCCGCGCGCGGGAGATCGGCTTTTCCATCGGCGAGATCAAGGAACTGCTCGCTCTCGCCGAACCGGGCCGAGCATCTTGCGCCGAGGTTCAAACGCTGACAACTGTCCATCTGGACGAGGTCCGCGCCAAGATCACAGATCTCCGCAGGCTGGAGGCTATTCTCGCCCGCGCCCTGGAGCGCTGTTTTGCCGGGACCGCGCCCGTCTGTCCTGTGCTCGATATGCTTGCGTCGCCGCGGCCGTCCTGACGGCGCCGGCGATGTTGCCAATTCAGGGAGTGTCCCATGTGTGGATGGTCCCCCAATTGCGAGGATTTTTTTGCGTGCGGCGTTATCGCGTGCAGTCGTGTGTCCGGCGATTTATTCCGGACTCCGGCGCGCCCCGGCGGATAATTGCAATTGCTTTGAAAGGCGCGCAAAATCGGGCGGTCTCTCAGTTTGAATTTCCGCCATGGGCCGATACTGTTGAAAAACTCGATTTTTTGCCGCGATCACAATTCCTGAGGCAGCAGGCGGGCTTCAAGAAGAAAGCGCTACGGGTTTCGGCAGAAAGGCTGACTTTTCGGTGTGCGGCGGCCCTAGCGAATTGGCGATGGCAACGCGTGGCGCTATCTGCCCTGCATGACCAAACTCCGATTTTCTGACGTCCCTCATTTTCCGAGTTTTTCAACGGTATCGGCCGGAAGCGGTCCTTCGCTCAAGCCGCCTGAATGACGCCAGTGCGCCACTTGGCGGACGTCAGAAGCGCTTTGCCAATGTGGCGATCTGCTTTGGAGTTTCAGCACGTTCAGTCGAATCGCCGTTGCGCCAATAGACTTCCTCCCCGATATACGAGAGTTCGCTCTGCGAGGGAATTGTGATCACAATAACACCCAGACCATAGAATGAGTTGAAGTCAATATTTGAAAGAACTGAATCGCGAACAGCAGAAGATAGAGATGATTTTCTTATGCCGTCTTTCCACATAGAAAAATATTTCTCAACTGTTATCCCGAGTCTTTTTGCCTCTCTATTTACGCCGACGACAAATCGTTTGCCTATTTTTTTCGGGTCTATCTTGTCAATCTCTTGAATACGGGCAGTGTCATTATCTTTGTCAGTAACACCAATTATGATCTTGCCGACCGACTCCGGTCCATTATTGGCGATCGCACAGATCGTCTTGACAATTTTATCTATTATATTTTCATCCACACCCCCCTTATCCGATAGAAAAAGCAAGCCTTGTTTCAGCTCATAGTTGGCCAGCTCAATTTCCGACCGTCTGATAACCGCCTCAACGTCAATTGTTGTGTGACTGCGGTAAATCTCAGATGCCGACATGTCTCCACTTACGAAGTACGCTCCGACTAAGCCCTTTACCGTATCAATGTTCTTGCGCCTCTCGTCGGGCGATATAGCCTTTCGGCCTATTTCAATTCTATCAGACAGATTTGTTAGCGCCCTTTTCACGCCAGAATAGTCTGTTACTTTTTTCGATTCTTTTATGATTAACTCGTAGAATGCTATGATTAGAACAGCAAAAACGGAGGGAAATGGGTTTGTAGTGCTTTTTTTGAACACGACGCCCCGTAACTTTTCAGGCTTCTCAGCAGCGCATACCTTCTTTATTTCGTCTATGCAATAATTGAACTCATCGCTGAATTTCGAAGGCCCGTAAACTTCTAAAGCACTCAACACCCGATCCGCCTCGGTACTTCCCTGCACGTAAATTTCATCGAGCGCGTCTTTTGTACGCTCAATGGGCTCGCCACCTACCACACATGCCGCAATGTCAGCGATACACTGTTCATCCATGCTGTCTCTTAAATCTGTTGACCGGAGTATCCCTTGGTTCACCCAAAATACTTCATCCGCCTGAACTAGATAACCATGTTTTGTCATTGGCAAATCTATACTGATCGACGGCATAGAATACAGAGGTCGACGGCATAGAATACAGAGGAAGCACATCGCAAGAGACGTCACCACGAAGGTTACAAGCTATATTTCTTACCATTGTAGAAAATTCATTTTGAACACCCGCCTGGCGCCTTTCTTGATCACTAAGACGATGACCATAAGTATTAATCCGATCGAAAACGTCATTTACTTCCGCCTCGTTCGCATTGCGCATAACTGAAAGTGCAAGAGAATAGTCCAAAATAACTGAAACATCTCTTTGTGAGAGATAGCTTTCTCCGGTATTCGGCGTAAAATGTCCTTCGTCGGCATGGATTTTTGCAGTCGGAAAGTTTTCCAAATTGAACAACTTACCATCTGTAGTGTTAAATGAAGTCTCAATAAATGATAATATTGCGTGAAGCCTCTGAAGGCCGTCGATTATTTCGAAAGCTCCCTGCTTATCTTCTTTCTCTGCAATCAAAATAGCAGGTATTGGATACTTTTTGAGTATCGAGTCTATGAGTTTTTGCTTCTTCTCGAGGGTCCATACCAACATATCGAGTGAAGCTAGCGGCTAGCCCAGCGTCGCGAAATGCTCGCGATTGCAATTAACGATGCCGTTCATCATCGTCCCCTTTCAGATCGGCAAGCAAATAACCAGTACGCAGAGATTGCGCCCGGGTTTCTAATCCTTCCAGGCTGAGTCGTAGCCGATCGCGCATTTTTGGTGAATAGCACATTGAGGTCTATGTGGGTATCAATCTCTGGACAGTCAGCACCATGCTCCGAGCTGCCGGAAAGGGTCTGGAAGGGTCGCTTTGGCTCAACCCCCGTCATCGAGAACACTGAGCCGGACTTCCGCAAAGGGCCGGAAGGCAGCGTCTGGGAACGGCCTGAGCGGATCGACGGCAAATTTCAAACTGAGCCGCTACCCATTTCGATCGAGCCTTTTCACGCCGGGCGGGATCGCCTAAATCCACCCTCATGCCGCGCATTCAAAAGAACCGCTCAAACTCCCCAACGGCGCCGGAGGACCGCCACGGTCCCGCCGCGCCGCTGAACGAGCCTGAAGCCGGACTCGATCTGGGCGCCGGTGGTGCTCCCGCCGCGGTCCGCCGTGGTGCCGCCACCATCCGGGGATTCTGGGATCATGCTCCGGAGGGACCAGGCGTCTACCGGATGATCGCCACCAACGGCGAAGTTCTCTACGTCGGCAAGGCAAAAAGCGTCCGCAAACGGATCGCCAGCTACATGCGGCCTTCTGGCCATACCACGCGCATCGCAAGGATGATCGCGCTGACCGCGTCGATGGTCTTCGTCTCGACCGGGACCGAGACCGAGGCGCTTCTTCTCGAGACGAATTTCATCAAGCAGATGAAGCCGCGTTTCAATGTCCTGATGCGCGACGACAAGTCGTTTCCCTATATCTTGCTCACCGGCGATCATGCGGCTGCGCAGATCACCAAGCATCGCGGCGCGCGCAACCGAAAGGGAGAGTATTTCGGTCCCTTCGCGAGCGTCTGGGCCGTCAATCGCACCTTGAACGCCTTGCAGCGCGCTTTTCTGTTGCGCTCCTGCGCGGACAGCTTTTACGCCAATCGCACGCGGCCGTGCCTGCTCTATCAGATCAAGCGCTGCTCGGCCCCCTGCACCGGGGAAATCGACGAGA